>OBUQ01000360.1_pt1 | contig 43566 bp, 34 predicted proteins | sample 1494951 | NCBI WGS metagenome assembly OBUQ01 (sample SAMEA2579938, study PRJEB22360) | human gut metagenome | biome: human gut; feature: human-associated habitat; material: faeces | place: Denmark | collected 2008/2010
AGAAATTAGTTGTGGCTTCTTTATGAGAATCTTTTATGCATAAGAAATAAATTTTATGATCTAGCGTTTAATAGTAAGTGCCCTATTCTACACTCAATTCAAATACAAAAAAACTCTACGATAAAAATCGTAGAGCCAAACCAATTTATAATAATAAAAAAACTTAATTTATATACTAGTCCATAAAAACAGTCTTTATGTTACCACTCAAAATTTACAATTTAAGTAGAATATATCATTTTTTATAATTTCTGATTAATCCCTGTTATATCCATGATAGTGATCATTATCTATAATATTATAACTTATTTGAATTTCAAACATAACTTTTAAAAAGGCACTAAATGTAATCACTTAGTATCTTATCATTTAACTCACTTTTATTTACAAGATATTTATTATAAATTTATATATTAAAACAGTAATATTTCACATAATGTGTTTAAAACAATAAAGACACTCCAATATTTATCACATTCCTTACTAACTTATTTTAAAAACATTACTATTCATTCTAAAATCTAATTTTGCATGATATTTAATAATCACTTTGATTCTCAAGGATTATGCAAAGAATATATATGAATTATTGAATATTTATATACATATACTTCGGTTAATGACAAATTACCCCAATATCAAATTTTTTCTTATCTTTTACTCTTATTCACTTATTTATATTATAAAACGCTATATTTATGTAATGTCACCAAAAAGTTAGACATATTAAATTAAAACTGAATCTTGAAAAGGTCTGTAGTCTACATGCAAGCGAACTCAATCCTTTTCTTTTTGTATTAATTTTCTCATTATTATAATACTCGATATATTTAATAATTGCAGCTTTGAATTGTTCATGCAATTTTCTTTATGAGAATGTAATTACTTGATTTCTTTATCACTTAACCATTTTTGATAGGTTTTATGCTGACAATGTCATTCTTGATCTAAATGAAAGATTAATCCTTTTGAGATTAAATAATAATTGCAAACTAAGATGTTGAGTTTTTTATTAATACATCGCCTTATACTGGCAGTTAAAGCTACTAACCGATAATTTTTTCTGTTTCCAACTCTATTTATCAGTTCCATTTTTTCGATGGATAAAGTCAGCTTATTATGTTCTAATCTTATTCTACTCGTCGAGTCAAAAATTCTTATGACATACACTCGATAGATTTTTTAGATATTCCCATCCTTATATTTTTAAATATATTTTAATTTAAATTTTTTACTATTCCGTATAAAAAGTGACCTCCTTTTTGATGTGTACCTTCTTTACTGGACAAACCAGTAAGGAGGGTACATATCATTTTGGGGGTCACTACATTTTACACTTTTTTAAGATTCTTTTCTAATAAACAAATACATTCCACCACTAATAATCAATGAAGATACTGTTAGTGCAATGACTGCATCATCACCTGTCTTAACTGATGTAATTGACTTATCAGCAGGTGTAGATGGTGTAATAGGATCGGGCATTGGGGCTGGTTTAGTCTGTTCTTCTTCATTGCCATTAACCAATTTATCACATTTAATACTTAACTGCCTAATTAACGGACCATATGTATATGCACTAATTGCCCAAGCACACTGAGACATCGCATAAGGATTTTCATCTCCACCTACGGATTCAGCAAATGATCCATCACTATTTTGAAATGTAAGAAGTGTATCATAGGGATTTATATTAACATTATTGTTATAATCACCATTTTTTACTCCATCAGCATCATATTCAATTAAACCAAATAATACTGAAGCAACACTACTTGCGCTTGAAATTCCTTGTCCATATGTATAACACCAGCCACCATCTTGATTTTGAGTTTTCATTAACCAATTTACTGACTTATTAATTGAATTTGTAATTTCTTGACTGTTTAATTTCCTGTTTATAGAAGCTAGTGCTGCAATAGCCCAACCAGTTACATCCGGACTCTTATCACCATAAGATATATAGGAACCAGATTCATCTTGTTGTCCAATTAAATACATAGCTGCAGCTTCTTTATTGTACTCAGCATTCGAAGTTTCAAGACCAATTAATGCTAATGCTTGTTGTAAAGCTGTAGGCTGTAATCCGTTTTCATCCTTAATTACTGCGCCATTTTCCCTTACATATGTTTCTAACATACTAACTAGATTATAGCTTATACCACTGCTATTTGTTACTTGATTAGGGTTAATACCAATACTTATTAAAGCTGCAATATCCATTCCTAAATTAGATGCATATTCATTTTTAAAATCATAATCTTTTATTTTAAAAATATCTACTTGATCATCACCAAAAACTTGCATGCTACCCAAACCCAGTGTCATATATCGATAATCGAGATATGCATCTGAATTTAAAAAACTTTCATAATTATTTTTTAAGTAAGACTGTAGCATACCTGCCTCTTGTCCAACCGCGAACACATTTGTTATGCTAATAAACACTAAAGCAAAACTTGTTAATAAACCTAAAACTTTTTTCTTCATTGATTTCCCTCCGTTATTCCATATTTTATTTTTACCCTTTGTAAGATCTGAAACATCGTCTTACTAAGTAAAAACATAAAAATTATATTTGAAACAATATATATTAACGTCGTTGGTAATGAAGTTAATACTATTGCCAAATATCGTGTTAAATTAAAACTTGTTTCAAAAGCAAGAACTGACCATAAATCCATTACCATGGAAAAAGCAAGTCCACAAATAGCACTATATCCATATAATAAAAATTTATTTTTAAACAAATTTTTACTAAAAATTCCAGCTCCATAACCAATTATTCCCCATGCGATCATTTGGAATGGAGTCCATGGTCCTATTCCAAAAACAAAGTCTGATAATGTTGCTGACAACGACCCACACATAAAACCAGATGCCGGACCAAAAACTATCCCACAAATAATAACCATTGCAGTTACAGGTTTAAAACTGGGTGTTAACATAAAAATCGTTCTAGAAACAACTGTTAGGGCAATCATTGTTGCCAAAACCACAACTTCCCTTATTTTAGGTTTGCTATTTTCATATTTAAAATAAAATGGTAAACAAGATAATGCGAACGAAGCAATAATAATTAAATTATATTTTTCACCTTTATATAAAACAGTTCCTAAGATCGTTATTAAAACAATAACCATTAAAATAAAGATACTTTTTTTTATTTTCATAACCCTAAATCCTCTAATAAAACAACTTCAGAGTTATTATTTCTTACTATTTTATTAATCGTTGTAGTATAAAATAAATTATTACTAAAGAAATTTCGCATCGAGTCTACTGATTCCATTTGTCCATTAAAAATCATAGCAACTCGATCACTTATTTTAGCGACAAATTCTAAATCATGACTAACAACAATTATCGTCATATGTTTGCTTAAACTACGAATCAAACTCGCCAAATTATCTTTGCTCACTGCATCTATTCCTTTAGTAGGTTCATCTAATAACAACAATTGCGGTCTTGTCAGTAAAACTTTTCCTAATGCCAATAATTGCTTTTGACCACCGCTCAAATCAAACGGGTGCATATCTCGTAAATTACTAATTCCAATATTCTCCATTTCAATTTCAACTGTTTTTAAATTATTTTCTACTACTAATAATTCATTTATAACTTTATCGGTTATAAACAATGTTGTGGGATCCTGGGGTAAATAACCAATTTTTTCTACAACTCCTACTTTAGTTATATTACCTTGATACTTAACTAACCCTGCGATACATTTCAAAAATGATGATTTCCCACTACCGTTAGCTCCTACTACTGATAATATCTCATTTTGTCTAACATCTAAATCAAGATTTTCTAAAACCGTACTATCGTAGGCAAAGCTCAAATCACGAATTTTCAATAAAAGTCCAGTATCGACAACCTCCTGCTCCTTAATATCAAAATCATGATAGTCTTTTAGTACTTCACGTGCTTGTTTTACAGTTAAACAAAGTGCATTAGCTAATGTTGAAACTCGTACATAATTAGGTAAAGCAGCTACAAAAACATCCTCTGTTAACATCTTTTTTACTGCCTTTTCAATTTGATCATCAATAACTTTTTGGCCATGATCAAGCAAAATCAAACGATTTGCAACATCCAACAAGCCTTCTAATTGATGTTCAACTAAAATAATCGTAATATCAAAATCATCATTTAGCTGTTTTAAAATTCTAATAAATTCATCACGATTAACTGGATCTAACTGAGCCGTAGCTTCATCAAGTAAGATAACACTAGGATTCATTACCATTACACTAGCTAAATTAACAAGTTGTTTTTCTCCGCCAGATAATGATTGTGTATCATTGTTAATAATATTTTGTAAATTAAAATAATTAACAATTTCACCTACTCGACGTTTCATTTGTTTTAAGGGGATTGCCTGATTTTCAAGTCCAAAAGCAATTTCATGCCAAACCTTATCCATAACAATTTGATCATCAGGGTTTTGAAAAACAAAGCCAATCTGAATATCTTTTTTTATTTGTTCGTCTAGTTCAATTGTTCCTTCAAGTGTTCCTGTCGGTTGTAAACTTGATTTTAACAATCTCAACAATGTTGTTTTGCCACAACCACTCTCGCCACAAATAACAACAAAATCCCCTTTATTTATTTCAAAGGAAAGGTTATCAATCACTTTTTCATTATCAGGATAAGTAAAACATACATTTTTTACTTTATACATTTTTCTTTCCTCCTAAATAAATTGGTAATAACATTAATCCTATATAAACTAGCATAAATAAACCATCTTGCCATTTTAAATAATACGTTTGAACGATAGGATAATAATAAAAATTATGATATAAACTAAAATAACTATATAAACAAATTAATGTTAAAATGATAATCACAAATAATTTTAATTTATCGTCTCTTCTAAATTTATACAAATGAAAACTTGTTCTTTTACCATCTCCATATCCTCTAGCTTGCATTGAATTCATCATATCTAGCGAAGATTCAAAAGCATAGGTAACTAATACAACTATCAGATTTCGGTAGTAACCCAACTTATTTTGATTGGGCATATTTATATTAGCTTCTTTGATTTTTCGATATTGTAACCTCAACTTACTAATAATGTTAAAGCTCATTGAAATCACTAGCCCTAAGGTTGGCAAAATTGAGCCAAATAGATAAACTATGTGGCTATCTGTTAAACATGTTTTCATTACACGAAACCATAACAACATACTACTTAATAATAAACCAAATACAAAACCATAAATTAATGCTTGACTTGTTATTGTTACATAATCATTTTGGTATACAATATTTGTTCCTTCTGTCACAAATAAAGGATTAGTAATTGTTACAATAATAATTAAAATTATTGTATATTTAATATCTTTAAAAAATAATTTTGCGTTAAAATAATAATCCATAATTAAGGCACATATTATAACTAAAACAATTATATAATAATTCTGTTGAATAATTGACACTATCATAACTGAAAGAAAATAAGCAAATAATACTAGCGGATGACTACTTCTAAATGGTTTTAAGACCATGATAAATCCTTCCCATAATCACATGTAAACATCCATTTGACTGCATCACCATCTTTTAACTTTTTTCCCCCAGCACCGACATTTACATATTTACCATTAACACTATACATCCAACCACTTTTTTCTCCAACACAAAATTGCGGAATATCCTTAATACTACTAACATAACCACTATTTGCGACCAATTTTAATTCTTTCTCTCCATTAATCTGTCTTAATAATTCTAAAACTGTAGTATTCTTTTTCACCTTATATACCGTATTTGGTAAAATAATTCCAGAAGAAGGAATATTAATATTATATTTATATCCATCACTAATTTTATCCATATTATTTAAAATTGTTTTACAATCAATTGAAATGCTAACATTAATCATTTGATTATCATTATCAGCTGGCTTATTATTTGGAGAATTATCTTTATTACCAGCATCAGTATTAGCACCATCATTAGATGTCTGATTAGAATCTAAAGCAGAACTATTTGTTCCCTTATTATGCTCATCACCAGCATCTGTAGCGCTATCTGTCTGACTATTTTCACTTATGACTGTTACATTACCAGCTGCATCAATTGTTGCTGTCACCTCATTAGCCCATTGTTGTTCAGTTGATTCTGTTTTGGTTTTCACAATATTATTGCCCTTTGTTACTGTTCCACATCCAGTCAATAAAACCAAGATAAATACTAATGAAATTTTTAAATATTTTGACATAATAAAAGACCCTTTCTAAAAAATGGCGCACAAAAGGATCACGTTTATGTAGAACTACTCTATCGTCCGTAAAGTGTATCCTAAGATAATGGCAAGTATTCCGGCTTAGATTCATCGTCTTAACACCTTCCCAGTTTTCACCAGTGGTCTATCGTCTTAACTCCTCATTACGGCGGCGGGACCGCTCTTGCTTCTAACAAGATTCCTTATTAATGTACAACAACCATTAAATATGCGTTATTAAATTACTTTAATTATACAATAAAGAATCAAAAATGGAAGTTAAACTTCCATTTTTCGACTAATGATCTGATTTAAAATACTAGATCTTTAATTTTATTATCTCCTGCCAGCATTATTGGATGAATAAAAATAACCTCATCATCTTTATAAACTATTTTCTTCAATCTAATTTAAATAATCTCTAAATAACTCATCTTGATAATTTTACCGCATTGTATTAGCTACATAACTTGCATCTTTTGTTTATTGATCATACGGTGTGACAAGTGATACTTTTCTTAACCTTGCTTGATATTTGATTTAATTACTGTTTAGCCATGTTACTTCATGAATTTAATGTTGTATATTAAATTCAATAATATAATATTCTAATTAACAATTCTTTTAGTGTCGAGATTGGAAGTATACCTACCTTATCAGCTCCTAAATCTTTTTAGATTTAAAGCCTTTTTCTTAACAATCATAAAACCATCTCTTTTTATTCTATCAATACTGTAAAAAATCCTTTAATACAATTTTAAATATGAATTTACGACATTTTTTTAAGCGTTTGCCCATAATCAGTTACCCATTACTCCTCCGGCAATGAGATTCTAAACAGCTTAATATCCACTTCATAACAGCAGTACATATTATTTCTGATACGTGAACCAACATCGTTACAAAAAGCAATAATTTTCTAGTCACAGACTTACATATCTCAATATGATCTTAGACAACCCTGCCAACGTTATAAACACCTTCTGTTCATAGCGCAGATAAAACTCTCCTAAAAAATTGTCTGGTAGTTTAATTATCATTTTCCGTAATAATTAATTTTTTCTCCATAAAAAAAGGTTAAATTGAAAATTTTTTTCAATTTAACCTTACTCTTATAACTCTTTTTTTCTTGCCACTACCATAAAACGATGAGTCGTTAATTCAAAATATTTCTTATCTTTGATCTGTTTCAACACATGACTATAAAAATTCATAAAACGATCTTGAGTAATATCAGCTTTAGTGATTCCTTTCATGAACTGAATAAATGATGCCAGCGTGTCAAAACGAACATACCCATGTTCTTCCACACTATCAATAATCTCCAAACCAATGTCACTCAATGTCTGACAACTAGCCTCACGATCCCAACGACCATGTAACTTAAAAGGTAAGAAAATATTGATCAATTCTTTATAATTATCACTACCCATTTGATTAACAATAATATACCCACCTGGTTTTACGACCCGATACAAATCATACTTATCATAATTAGATAATTCATTAACAATGACATCGATTCGCTCATCTTTAAATGGTAATTTCCCTTCATTTGTTAATTTTGTTACTTTAACATTGCGATCAGCTAATTTTTCTTCAGCTTTTTCATATTGAGCTTCTACAACATATGTAAGTGGTGGTAAATGTTCAAAAGCAGCAACATATTCTCCCCCATCAAATGAGATAGTCGCTAAATGAGTGTCATCATTAAAATAACGGGCGGCAATCTCATGGCTTGAATAAGTTGGTAAACTTTGCTGTACCAGCGCATTAGCTGTTTCATTCATCGCTTTGGCAATTTCTGATTTCATCAATAAAGCCTCATTGATTTTCTTCCTAAAACGGATTTTATTGTAATAAAATCCAATATACTGGCTAATCCCATCACAAATAACTCCAACTGCGATAAATCCTAACATTTCAACAAACCATTCAGTTGTAAACATCGCCTGAACTGACGCAATAGCATAGCATATCACACACATAAAGATAATACTTTTTGTTCGAGTATACTTAAACGGTTCATTTAATTTAGTATACCAGCTTAAAATACTTTTCTTTTGTGCCGTTCTACCTTCTAACTCACAAAAAATCAATTTGATTGCTGTCAACATTACTGCCAACGAAATAAGCATGTAAATATAATATTCCATTTCTTTACCTCTTATAAATTTTCTCGCCTTTCAATGAATAATAAGCATCACCATCAACTGTTACAAAATACCCTTTTTCATTGAATTCTAAATCACCTTCAACTGAGAAAACCACTTCATTTTCATTCATATCATAAATATAACTGCTTCCACTCTTGTTGAAGATACCATAAACTACATCATTATACACAAAGGTTGTCCCTTCGTCCATAAAATAGTCATTAATTACTTTATTTCCTTCTACATCAAATACTTCATACTTACTGCCAGTAGTATATCCAGCATAATATTTTTCACCTAAATACATAATTCGTACATATTGTTCAGATACTTTTTTGCCTTTATTATTAATTAAATAATATTTATCTTCTTTTTTAGAAACGACAGCAAGATTATTTTCATCAAAAGCTTCAGCACTCTTATAAGATTCCTTTATTGCTTCCTTACCATCAAAACCATAATATTGGTAACCTTCATCACGCACATACACCGGGAAAATCTTACTCTTTGTAAATGATGCCATTGGGTCTAACTGAATCCCATTTACCTCTATTTCTTTACCGTCATTAACGAATTTATGTGGTCCGTAAATCATTTCTTTATTCTTTACAACATAATTTTTATAGTTACGATAGTAACTGTTTGATGTTACTGTTTCACCATCTTTGTTAAATAAATATGTAGTTTGATTTTTTACTCCAATAATATTTTTTGAATTATCATAATATAAATCATCTAATTCAAGTGTTGTAGTAAAAATTATTTTTCCTTCTAAATCCAATGCATTGATCTCATGAGTTTTACGATTATAAAGCAAATAACCTTTTTTACTACTATGATCCATCAACTGATTATTGCCACCAATCTTGATTCCTTCAATATGCTTTTCATTAACTAAATTGTAAATAGATGAGGTCTTTTCAAAATTAATAACCGCATAATCACTATCAACTGTATATGCACTTATAATCTTCTCCTTACTCTTTTTTAATACCTCACCATCATTATATAAAACAATATATTCTTTACCTTGATGAATAACCGGTAACCCGAATAAAGAAATCTCTGTCTTTTTATCTTCCTTGTATAATTCTTTTCCTTCACCATCTAAAATACTAATTTTTTCATTCTTATCATAACCAACAATCATATTTCCAATTGATTCTAGTTTATCATATTTTCCTAATTTGATTGCTTCTTCACCATCATGAAGAAGATATCCATACTTTTTATCCTTAATTACAATATAACCAGAACTTCCAACTTCTTCATACTTATCATAAATAAATTCAGTCTGCTTATCACCTTCATAATCCATAAGCGCATATTTTTCTTTATTATTAACTACAAACAATGTTTGATCGTTATCTATATTTGAACATCCTGTTAGCATTAAAAATGCTAATAAACCAGCTGTAATTTTTTTCATTTTTTTCACTCCTTCAAAACAAAATAATTATAGCATGTTTTTTGTCGATAAACCACAAACCTTTGATGATAATAAAACAAAAAACGATAATCTAAATTATCGTTTCTTGCTTTGGATATATTTTTGGATATTATATTAAGACTACTCAATAACTAATGGTTCTTCGTTATTTACAGATTTACCATCTTTTGTAGTCGCAACGTAATAAACTGATGAAGTTTCTGGTGTATAATATATTTGCAACGTATCAACAGTTGAAATTTTAACTCCCTGTGATTTAACGTCCTCTTTTACCAATTTTTCAATATCAGTTGCTGTTACGTTTTTCCCATGATATTGTACTTCTACGATTGCTTTCATCTTTAAATAATTCCCCCGTTTCTTCTTGAATCAATAATATCATATTCAAGCCAAATATGCAAATTTTATAGTGTTAATCATCATTTTTTAAGAATTAACGATAAAAATATTATCTTTTTTTAGAAAATTCCTACAAAGTTTGTCTAACAAAATTGAATAAAAAAGAAAAAACAGAAAATCGAAATTTCCTGCTTTATGAATTATTTTGTTTTAAACGGTTTTGTTGTTTACGTGCTTGTTCTGTTAAATAACGTTTTCTCAAACGAATGTTTTCAGGTGTTACTTCAACTAATTCATCATCATTAATATAATCTAAGCAAGCTTCTAAGTTAAATGTCCGAGGTCTTTTTAAAACAACTGTTGAGTCTTTTGATGAAGAACGGGTATTTGTTAGTTGTTTACCTTTTGTAACATTAACTACTAAATCATTGTCACGACTATGTTCACCAACGATCATCCCTTCATAAACATCAACACCAGGACCAATAAACATAACTCCACGATCTTCAACCCCACCTAAAGCATAGGCTGTAGTTTGACCATTATCTATCGAAACTAAAACACCAAGTGATCTTTCTCCAACTGATTCACCTTCCATTGGGCGATATTCTAAGAATGAATGAGAAATAATTCCATAACCTTTTGTCATTGTTAAAAAGTTTGTCATAAAACCAATCATCCCTCTTGAAGGAATTGTATATGTGACACTTGTTTGTCCTTCATTACTAACCATATTTTCAAGTACACCTCGACGATATCCTAATGATTCTATAACATTACCAATACAGTCATCGGGTGCTTCAATATTAACTTCTTCATATGGTTCACAAAGTACACCGTCAATCTCTTTAATAATTACTTTTGGTTTAGAAACTTGAAGTTCATATCCTTCGCGACGCATATTTTCAATTAATATCGACAAATGCAACTCTCCCCGTCCAGAAACGATCCATTCCTCACTGTTAGGAATTCTTTCAATCTTTAAAGATACATCACGGTTAGTTTCTTTAAATAAACGTTCTTCAATTTGACGAGCTGTTACAAATTTTCCATCTTGACCCGCAAATGGCGAAGTATTAGTACCAAAAACCATTTGAATAGTTGGTTCATCTACTTTTAATAATGGTAAAGCTTCTTCTTTTCCCGTAGTACATACAGTCTCACCAACACCGATATCAGCTAAACCAGCAATCGCCACAATATCTCCAGCCCCTGCTTCTTCAATTTCAATTCGATGCAAGCCAATAAAACCAAATAATTTTTGGATTCTAAATTGACTGTGTGAACCATCAGCACGAACACAAGTTACGCTTTCATTAACTCGTATTTTACCACGTTGAATTCGTCCAACACCGATTCTTCCCACATAATCATTATAATCTAATAAAGCCGGCTGGAATTGTAATGGTCCTTCTTCATCAACTAATGGTTCTGGAATCTCATCAATGATCATATCAAACAAACAGTCCATACTTGGTTCTTGAGTTGATAAATCAGGGTCCAAACTAGAAGTTCCTTGTAATGCTGAAGCATAGACAGTCGGGAATTCTAACTGATCATCATCAGCTCCTAATTCCATAAATAATTCTAATACTTCATCCATTACTTCCTGAATTCTTACTACTGGACGATCTACTTTATTAATTACTACGATTGGTTTTACTTTAGCTGCTAATGCTTTCTTTAAAACAAAACGTGTTTGAGGCATTGTTCCCTCATAAGCATCGACCACTAATAATACCCCATCAACCATATTCATGATTCTTTCAACTTCACCACCGAAATCGGCATGACCAGGAGTATCCATAATATTGATGCGATAATCCTTATAATTGATGGCTGTATTTTTAGCCAATATAGTAATTCCACGCTCACGTTCAATGGCATTACTATCCATTGCACGTTCTGCTATTTGTTCATTATCTCTAAATGTACCCGATAATTTTAATAATTGATCTACAAGTGTTGTTTTACCGTGATCGACATGGGCAATAATCGCAATATTTCTTATCTTCATTTACTCAACCTCTCTTATAACTTCATCATTATATCACAGAATTGTATTTTGTCATTATTTTTTTTAATTGATATAAAAATGGGCTTAAATAGCCCTTAATTTCATTTTTTGTCATTGAATTCAATCAACGATGATTCCCAATAAACTAGCTAAAGCGATTGCCTGATACATATCAACATGGATTCCTTTTAAACTATAATCATCGATTCTAATTCCCTCAATATTAGTGGTCTTAAAGTCCATCCCTTTTAAGCTTGTTTTAAATACCTCTCCAGCAATAAAACTAACTTGTTTAAAAACAAGATTTTTAACATTCACTTCCATAAAACTACTTTCATCTAATGTACTATCATTAAACTCAACACAACGAATATTTCCAAGACTAATATTCATATAGCGTCCTTGTACTCCCTCAAATAAAAGATCTTGTAAAGAACAGTCAATAAAATTTAGCCCTGTCATCTTACAGTTAATAAAGTGACAACGATGGATACTAACCTTATTAAATTCTAAATTTGATAAATCACAGTTTTCAAAAATACAATCTGTTATATGAGTATTAACTAATTCGATCATATTAAAATCAATCTTAATAAATTTACATTCCTCAATCGTTAAATTTTTAATTGGAATAACTTGTTGAGGATTTTCATTAAATAAACACTGATAATAATTATCTTCTATTTCATGAAATGAACACTTATTTAAATCATGAATTACCGGCTCTCTTCTTTTCATCTTACACCTCACCTGATTATTATAAGCATAGCTTATCTTTATTGTAAAGATTCTTTGTATATCATTTTAAACTCCCAGCAAATTGTAGTATCCTATAAGTATAAGGAGGTGGTTTAATGAAACTAGTTGAATTAATTACAACACCTGAATGTCAGCATATTTACCAGCGTTATTTTAAGATTGTTGCCACCCCTAAACCACCGCATCAAATTACCTCAAAACAGATTTATCAAGAGATCGTAGCATACTACAATGGCAGTATTCAAAATGTTTTAGATATTTTATGTTATGACGAAATCGTTTTCTTACAAAATTTTGAAAAAACCAAAAGTTATCGTAAAGATATCCCTACAATCAATACATTGATCAACAAATGCTTACTAATTAAAAATCCTAATAATAATAACTATTTAGAAATCCCTGAAGACATAAAGATAAATGTTATTAATGCTGTAGAACAAGCGGATATTGACAAGGTCATTCAAATAGATCAAATCAATGAATTATTGATTGGTATTCTAGCCATTAGAGGTATTATTGAACCACAAGAATTAGTAAATATTTATCATAGTTATGATCCTTCACTTTCACGTAATGAAGTAAACACTCATTTAGATACAAATCACTATCTATTTCAGCATTACTTTATTTATCAAGGGGAAACTGAATTATTATTAGCTTATGAGCCATATCGGCCGATTATCCAAAAAATTGAACAGCTCCAAACATTAGTAAAAAAAACTCCTGCGGCTTATACCGCCAAACAATTAAGAACGATCGCTAAATATGGCTTTGACTTAAGTGAACCAGCCATCACTAACCTCTATGAAGCAGTCGAACAAATTGATAATCTTTTTGTAAGAGAATTATTTAGAGATAGTATTATGCTTTTTTGTCAAATTCATGGTGACCTTAACGATTTGATTTATATGATTAATGAATTAAAAATTACAAATAATCAAGCTATTGAACATCTTGAAAAGAATTTACGTGCTGCAGTTCCTTTAATTCATAGTGCTGCTTTTTATGGATTATCCCCGTATGATTACTATTTGACAATCAACAAAGATTCTTATTTCAGTGAGCAAGAGAGTTCTACCTTTTATCAGCTGTATTTAAGTTTATTAGAATATACTAACCAAGTTTTTAAAATTACAGATATTTCAATGAAAAATCTTGATTATATTGAGCAAGATGATTTTTCTCAAATTCGAACCTTACTATTTGATAATCCAAATATAATCGACCACTATATCAGTGAAAATCCTGAGCACCTAACCAATTATGAACTGACTATTATTAATGATTTTAAAGCTGGCTTTATTGATGACTTTTTAATTTTAACAAATCTTGATGACTATACGCTCGTTAGTAATGAAACTGGTGTTTATGCTATTTATGGGCTTGTTAATCATCTTAAAGAAATTTATCCTAATTCAACTTTGCCCCAGGTCTGTAATTTAGCACTGCTCCCCTATCGACACAAGATTGTATTTGATGGATTGTTAGAAGATCGCCAGTCTATTTTACCTCATAAACAAATTCGTACATACAGCCATGACGATATAATCTACGAACTTCCGCATACGCTCTTAAACTAAAAAACCCATAACGGGTTTTTTATTCATTAATGATTCGATTACTAGCTAAATAAGTCGCTAAATAATAACCTCCATATACAATTACAATAAAGATCGTCGTAACCAAGATGTTATCAGCGATATTAATGCTGACCATCAAACTAATAATATAATTTATTTCTTTTAGTGCAACAAAACTATGAATTAAAGCTACGATTAATGGAAACATAAATGTGATTCCAATTTGAACTAAAAGGCTTCTATTTACCATTGGTTTACTTGCACCTAACTGTCCTAAGATACGATAACGTTCTTTATTATCAGAAGATTCTGATAATTGTTCAATTGCTAACACAGTACCACTTGCAAGTGCAAATACAATTCCTAAATACAGTCCAACAAAAGTAAACAAAGCACTCGTTCCAATTCCCGATTGCCCTAATCCAATCCGGGTAAAACTAATAACTGTTGGACTGCTTTCAGTCCTTAACTGTTCATTAAAAGATTTAAGCAAATCTTGGAATTGTTCCTCACATTCTTCCTTATCACCTTGATAGTCTGCCACTAGATAAGTTAAATAACTTTCTTGTTCTTCCACATATTTATTTGCAATCTGGTCATTTACAACAACAAACCCTTCATTGCCGCTATCGTTAGTAATTGCCAATTCTACTGCTTGATCCGTATTACTTTGAAGCGTAGTATCTCCTATTTTGATTGTACTATCGCCAGCTAGAAACTTATTATAATATTCAAGTGCTACAGGATAAGTTGCTACTAATTCATATTGATTATTAGCCAATTGTATTTTTTGATCTTCTTTACCATTTAATTCCATGATTTTATTAAAATCACTTTCTTTGATTACCCGCATCGGTTGATTTTTTACTGCTTCTATATTAGTATAAGCATTATCTTTTGAATCAATAAAAATACCTTGTTTTAATCCTTGTAAATTAAGATAATTGAACTGATAATCCTCTTTGATGATTTGTTGATACACCGGTTCCTGTTTAAATCTATCAATAATTTCAGTATTACTAGAAAATACAGTAACATCACTTGGGCTATTTCCCTCATAAGTAGTGTTCATTGCTGAGGCCATCGCTAAAGACGATGATAATATCCCGATCGTTAACAATAACATTAAGGAAATAACTGTTGTAGAAATAACATGTGTATTAATCTTATTATTTACTTGTTTTAATACAAACATATTCAGACCATTATAATAAGTCTTTTTGCGCATTTGAACAACTTTTAATAAAAAACCTGATACTGATAAGAAAAACAAGAAAGTTCCAATCGTCCCCAGAATAATCATGATCAAAAAATCAGAACCCACAACATATAAAGCGCCATCATACAATAACTTATATGCGTACCCAATCAAAACAATAGAGATAATAAAAATAATAAAAATTACCAGCCATTTTTTATTTTAACCTTTTCATTTTTGCGATTTGCATATAATAAATCAATCAACTTAAATCGATTTAGTGTGATAATATTGAAAATCATTACAATAATATAAATAAATCCAAAATTAATAATCGCTGATAAAAGTGCTCCACTAGAAAAAACAAATGTAAATTTGGTCATATCAGCTTCAAACAATTTTGCAGTAAAAATTGATAACAATTGAGATAAGCCAATTCCTAAGAGTAAACCGATTCCTAATGAAATCACTCCAACAATAACTGTTTCAAGTACTAAAATCGTAGATACTTTTAACTTTGACATTCCTAAAGTCATATAAATACCGATTTCTTTTTTTCGGCGTTTAATTAAGAAATTATTTGCATAAACAATTAAAAATCCTAAAACTACCGAAACAAAAACCGAAATATATGATAAAACATTTACTAAAGACTGCACAATTTCCATTGTTGATTTGCTAATTGACATCATTGCTGTTTGACTATCAATCGAATTAAAGATATAAAATATAGCAACAGCAATAACTAGTGTAATAAAATAAATTGAGTAATCTTTTATACTCTTTTTAATATTTCTAAGTGCTAAACTAAATAACTTCATTTAGTTCACCACCTAATAATGTTTGAACATCCATAATACTATTAAAGAACATTTTACGAGAATTATCACCTTTAACAATTTCGTTAAAGATTTTACCATCTTTGATAAAGATTACTCGATCAGCATAACTAGCTGTAAATGAATCATGAGTAACCATCAAAATTGTTGCATTCAATTTTTCATTTAACGCATTCAAACTATCTAATAACATTCTTGCTGATTTACTATCAAGAGCTCCAGTTGGTTCATCCGCTAAAATCAAATCAGGATTAGTAACGATAGCTCTAGCACAAGCAACTCTTTGTTTTTGACCACCAGATAATTCATATGGATACTTTGATAAAATTTCTTTGATTCCTAAAGCTGCTGCAACCTTGTTTACTTTCTCATCTACTTTTTTATAATCTGATTTTTGAATCGTTAAAGCCAAAGCAATATTTTCAAATGAAGTCAATGTATCTAAAAGATTAAAATCTTGAAAGATAAAGCCTAACGAATCCCTTCTAAACTTTGTTAATTTATATCCCTTTAGTTTAGTAATGTCAGCATCCTTTAAATAAATATGACCACTAGTAACTTTATCAATCGTTGAAATACAATTTAGTAAAGTACTTTTCCCACTACCACTAGCCCCCATAATGGCTACAAACTCACCACCGTTAACATCGAAACTAATATTATCGACAGCCTTTGTAATGTTGTTTTTATTTCCATAATATTTTTCAATTTTTTCAATTCTTAAAATTTTTTCCATTTCTCTTCACCTCAACAACTATTATAGCCGTCATAATAATTTCTACCATCGAATAAAATAACATAACCTTACATTATTGTAAGGTTATGTGTGAGCTGTACGGAAAAACCAAAGTTACTACCGTACCATGTGAATTTGAATCTATTTTAATTTCATGATTTAATCGATAACATAATTTTTTACATAAATATAAACCAATTCCCGTACTCTTTTGTTTAGTTCGTCCCGTTGTTCCCGTAAATCCTTTATCAAAAACACGATTCAATTCATTTTCTAAGATTCCAATTCCATTATCTTTTATCATTAATTCAACACGATCTTTATATTGTTTTGCAAATAGTTTAATTATTGGTGTTTCATCAACATATTTAATTGCATTATTAATAATCTGATTTAAAATGAACTCTAACCATTTTTTATCACTAGCAACATCTATTTCAAGATTCTCTAATTCAATTTTAACATGTTTATTGATTAAATCTTTTTTATTACGTTTAATTACTGAATTAACTAATTCACTAAGTTTAACATCTTTAATTAAATAGTCTTTTTCAACATTCTCACTTCGAGCATAAAAGAGTACTTGTTCAACATAATTATCTATCTTTATGAGTTCTTCTTTAATACTCTCATTAACTGGATTTAGATTATTTTCAATAATCATTTGACTTGTAGCTACAGGTGTTTTTACTTCATGACACCACATCTCAATATACTCTTTGAGTTCACTTTGTCGATAAATTGCATCATTTAAATGTTCTTTCATTGATTTATCAATTTCATAAATACAGTTAACCATAATTTTACCATCTAGAAAATGAGGATTTCCAATCAATTCAGTAATAAGATACTTTTCATCAAGATGATCTAAGATTCCTATCAAATTATTATAAAAATTTCTACGCCGAAAAAAATCATACATTAATACTACTACAAATGAGCTAATGAGCAGAAGTGGAATGTAGACTACTAAAAAAGTTGGACAATTAAAAACTGCCAAAATCAACATTACCAAACAAGTCACAGAAATCATTACTGTAACCGTAATGATTTCATCTTTTAAATAATCAAATAATCTCATAAAATGATATACCCCTGACCACGTCTAGTATGAATTACATCATTTAAACCAATATCCTCTAACTTTTTACGTAAGCGATTAATATTAACAGTCAATGTATTATCATCCACAAACATATCACTATCCCATAAATATGCCATTAATTCTTCTCGAGATTTAATTTTCCCACGGTGCAGTAATAAAAAGTAAAATATTTTTAACTCATTTTTTGATAATTCAATCACTTTATTTTTATCAATAATACTACTTTTAGATACATCTAATTTTATCTTTTCATAACTAATCAAAACATCACTTGTAGGCTGTGTTCGTTTTAAGACCGCTTCGATTCGGGCCAATAAAATTAATGGATTATACGGTTTCGTGACAAAATCATCAGCACCATAATTAATACACATCAATTCATCCATCTCATTGTTGCGACTAGTTACAATAATAATTGGTTTACTTGAATTCTTACGATATTCTTTGCATAAAAACTGTCCATTTACATTGGGAAGATTAATATCCAATAAAATTAAATCCCCATCAAACTGATTCATTTGTTCTAAAGTATTTTCAAAAGACTCAATTACTTTAGTCAAATATCCATTATTATTTAAATATACTTCCAGTTCTTGGCGCAATTTAACTTCGTCTTCAATAATCAATATTTCTGCCATTATTATGACCTCCTAGATACAATTATACACAAGTATAAAATAATAGCACTTAAGTGCACTGTTTCGTAGTAATGCTAATAATTACCAATTTACCATTTTCTTTAACTGGCGAAAGATTATAAATAGTTTTAGCCTTAATAATCTGCTTTTCACAAGTTTTAAGTGGATGATAAAGCGTCTGTTCTTCCCCAGTTTCAACACACTTTTCAATTGCCTGATGAATTTGCTTTTGAACATCCAAATCGACGCTCCGATAGTACGTACTAAGAAAATTAGTAACATTTATATCATCAATATTTAATATCTTACGGTATGCTTCATTAATAAATAGCAGCTGGGGCTGAGACTCATATGTAAACATCAATATTCCATCATTCAATTTTTCCATAACACGATTATATGTTAATAATATGCTATCTAAACGATTAAAAATTTTCTCTTTATTTAAATAGACATTTATCCCCTTTACTAATTCTTGTAATGCCCAAAGTTCATCATCGCGCCATTGTCGATAATCATTTATCATTGTAAAAACAATACACCCGATAAATTCACCAATATCATCGTTTAGACTAATGATAACAAGTGTCTTTACTTGATTATCAAAGAAATTTTTATTAATTTGTTTACTAAATTGATTACCTTCATTTTTATTAACAACAATTATTTGATGCTCCTTAAAATATGTGACTATTTCTTGAAGCTCTGTCCTCACTATTGGGAAAGTATCACTAATCTCAAGCTCAATCGACTCATCTTGCCATGCATAGACAGAACGATAATTGTTTCCTTCTTCTAGTAATAACGTAATCCGATCAAGTAAAAAATCATCCCCGATCTCTGCCAAAATATGGTTGATTGATGAATCAAAATCAGTTGACTGCTCCATTACTGATAAAACATTCATCATTTGTTCATTAAGCTTTTCATCTGAAATAACACGACTTACACCAATACATATTTTTGGTTTGTTATCTTCATCATAAATTATTCTTCCTGTATCTTTAACCCAAGTATAACCAGAACCATGGTTAATCATAAAACGTCGATAGATAACCTTAAATTCCTGATTACCATTGAAAACAGTCTGATATCTTTTTACATCTTTTGAATGTACGATTCTACCAATACTTACATTGTAAAGATAATTGGGAATTTCCATCTTAGCTAAATTAGAACCATTTTCCTTTGTTGGAGTATCAAAAATAATCATATTATCACGCTTAAAATCATATTCGAAAACTTGAGCATTTAATTCTAACAGTGCCTGTCGATACCAATCTACTTCCCCTTGCTGATAAACAGTCGTTAAAATATCATCAATATTAACTATTGCACTATCCTCATCTTTAGTATCACCTACTCCGATGACACCATTTTCAACCATATAAGCAATTTTTGAAGCACTAGCTGGTTTAGCAAAACGATACCCTTGAGCACGATTACAACCTAGTTCTACTAAAAAATCTTCTTGGCGTTTGGTTTCTACTCCTTCAGCAATTACTTCCATATTAAGGCGTTTCGCCATTTGAATCACTGATTTTAAAATCTTTTCAGCTTTATTATTTTTATCAAAATGTTCCAAAAACGCCAAATCAATTTTAATTATATCAAACGGCAATTCCTTTAAGATATTCAACGATGAAAAACCACTGCCAAAATCATCCATTAAAATAGTGAAGCCAAGTTCCTTTAACTTTACTACAGCCTCAATCATTTGATTACTATCCTGCATATATGCCGTTTCAGTAATTTCTAATTGAAATAACTCAATCGACAGCTCATATTCCGCTAAAAGTTTTAAGATAGTATTTCCTAATTCCGGATCATATAATTCAATTCGAGAAACATTTACAGATACAGGTAATAAGACATGTCCTTTTTGGCGGGCAATAACCATATCTTGACATACTTTACGCCAAATTACCCGATCTGCTTTAGAAATAAAACCATTCTTTTCAAAAACTGGAATAAAGGTACTTGGTAACACCATTCCTCGAGTCGGACTCTGCCAACGCATCAATGCCTCATAACCAATATATGTCCTCGTTACCATATTAAATTTGGGTTGATAATAAGGAATAAATTCATCATTTTCAAATGCACGATCCATTTCATCAATAATTCTCTGTTCTTCTAAAACTTGATCTCGAAGTTCATCATCATAAGTTGCATAGCTGGTATTGTATTTATCTTTTACTTTTTTTATCGCCATCATTGCCCGATCACACATATTATTGACTGGTAATGATAGATCATCAATATTATAATAACCAAAACTGACTACAACCTTGATTCCAAGATCAAAGTTACCAATGTCTTCATTCATTTGTTGAAGCAACAGGTCTTCAATATTCGCTTGATGAGGAACTACGATTGCAAATAAATCCCCACTTAAACGTCCAATTAATCCGCCAAGTTTCTTCATCCGCTTAACTCCCGTGTTAGCAATATAAATCAATAGTTCATCACCGACACTACTACCATAAATATCATTAATAATCTTAAATCGATCAATATCAAAACAAGCAAGATCATAATTAATATCTTGGTTTTGCGTAATTAATTTTTTAGCTTCGCGATAAAAAGCAGTACGGTTATAGATCTTGGTTAAAGTATCAAAATCAGCCATTATTCTATATTCATTATCTTCGGCCCGACGAATTGCATTATTGATTCGTAATTTAATAATTGCTTCATTATAAGGCTTAACAATTACCTCACTAACTCCTAAATTTAATAAATTAAGAAGATTTCCCGTAAAGTTCCCACCTACGATTAAAGGGATTTGAATATTATCAATATTTTTATAACTAGAATACTTTGCGACATTAACTTCAGTCGCATCATCTAAGTCCATAATAATAGCAACGATTCGATTATCATTAAGGGTATCAATAATATTTTCAAGTTCACTACATATAACAATATGATAGTCACTACTTAAAAACTCCTTTAATCTTAAACAATCATCACTATCTTTTATAACGATGATAATTGTATCCATAATATCTTCCTCCCCAAATCAACCATTAGTAGTATTCTAGCATCATTGTTGTAATTAAACAATCTATTAGCTATCCCCATTTTCTAATTCAATCTATCAGTTTTTCTTTGATTACCCCTGTATAGGCCCGATATCCATCATCATTAATGTGAAGACCATCAAGATAATAATTTTCAACTGGTTGGCCCTTTTTATTGCAAAGTGCCATAAAAGGATTAATCAAAGTAACATAATCATACGGAATAATATTTTTATACTCTTTAAAGACCATCTTTAAGGTATCATTACTGCGTAATCCTTGCTTTGTTGCTTTATAACCATGAAGCATTTCTAAACATGGTAATGGTGCTACAAGATAAATTTTAGTATCCAAACAATTATAATGAATAATTTCGATTGTTTCTTTAACATTTAAAGCAATATCACGGGGGCTCTCCATGACCGTATTACCAAGATCATTTGTTCCAATCATCAAAACCACGTTTTTAGGTTGATATTTGATAACCCCTTCGTCGATGAAATTTAAAAGCATTCCTGAAGTAATCCCCGCTATTCCACAATTATATTTAGTCTCTATCTCAGGATAATACTTGTCCAGATCACAATACTCAGTAATTGAATCCCCATAAAAAACAGTTCCTCCAGGAGTTATATTTTTATTTTGATTAATAATTTCTAACATTCTTATTAAAGTAAATTCTCTTAACTGATAATGGTTAGTTAAATATTTCATATTTTCTTTCACACTTATTTCCTCCTGAACATATTTTAGCATATAAAAAAAGAAAAGCCTTAAGCTTTTCCTCCTAATTCATAAATTTGTTTATTTTCTAATTTAATCACCCGATCACATCCCGTCAATGAAGAAGGTCGATGTGACACAATTAACCATGTCTTATTTTCAAATTGTTCAGCCAATGTCTTCAATAAACCTTTTTCATTAATAACATCTAAACTACTTGTTGGTTCATCCATGACTAAAAAATCAGGATCAACTAATAAAACCCGTGCAATTCCAATTCTTTGCTTCTCACCACCTGACAATCGATTCTGAAGTTCTCCCATCATAGTATCGTATTGTTCTGGTAAACTAATGATCAATTCATGAATTCCTGCCATTTGAGCAGCCTTTACGATTTCTTCTTTTGTCGCCTTTGGTTTTCCTAAAGCAATATTAGCAGCAATAGAATCATTAAAAAGAAAAGTGTCTTGTTCAAGTGTTCCAATTCGTTGACGTAAATCTTGCAAAGAGTATTCTTTGATATCTATACCATTAATTAAAATTTGACCACTTGTAACATCATAAAAACGTAATAACAATCTAATCAAAGTTGATTTGCCAATTCCACTTTCTCCAACAAGACCAATTTTATCTTTAAAATTAATGGTAAGATTCATATTTTCAATAATTTTTCTATTAATTTCAGGATAGCTAAAACTTACATTAATAAATTCAATTTTGTCGATATTTTTCAATTCTTTAGGCTCAACAATTTCATTTACGACGGGAACCATATCTTCCAAATCAAAATAGCGTTGTGCCGCCGCATAAGTTTCAAGTAAACTTGAAACTACAGTCGTTAATGATTGCGTCGATGAAAATGAAGCCGAAACTAAAAATGATAAGATAATAATTCCGGTTGTATCAATATTTCCTTTTAAAGCAAGATATGAAGCTACTGCAATTACAGCAATTCGAGCAAGATAAATGAAAAACGTTGGCGTGGAAACAACTAATTGGCGGTGATAAGCAAGTTGATGAATTGAACGATTTATATTGCGATTAACAGCTTCTAATTCTTCATTACGACGTTTTCCATAATCAAAAATTTGAATTTCTGATAATCCATATACACTATCTAATAAAAATATTTTTAATTCTCCTAACTTTTGACGATAACCAATTCCTATATTACGACCCAGTTTAATGGCTAAAATAGGAATAATAACACTAATAATTAAATAGATTGGTAACAGTGCATAGACAAAGAGCATATCAATACTTCCTGCAATAATCAAAGTCACTAACGGAAGTAAAATAACGGTAAATAATGGCCCAATCGTATGTGCAAAGAAAAATTCAATACTTTCGATATCAGCAATTGCAATTGCCATGATATCGCCATTATTCCGTCCGATCAAACTCCCTGGTGCCAACTTGCGTAAAGTTCCAAACATGTCAACTCGCATTTTAGCTAATAATTCATACGAACCAGCATGTGAAAAATATCCTTCAAGATAACGACAAGTAACAATTAAAATTCCACTTATAATCATTAAAATACAATATGTGACGCTATTGGCATATTTTAACTTTCCGGCAACACTCAAAATAAAAGCAGCTCCAAATCCCATTAGCCCCATTTGAGAAATATTTCCAATTATACTGACAATTGTAGAAATAACAAAGAATTTTTTTAATGTGGCAGCAATTTTCAATAATCGTTTGGTTAAGGTTAATAATGATTGTTTATGTTCCATAATCTATCCTACCTTTCCCGCTGCTTCTAAAGCTTCTTGTTCTTTTACCAACTGATAATATTCACCATGATATTTTAATAATGCTTGATGATTCCCTTGTTCAACTAATCTTCCTTGATTTAACACAATGATATTATCAGCACGTTGAATTGTCGATAAGCGGTGAGAAATAATAATTAATGTTCTAGTTAAACCAAGCTCATTAATACATTGCCAAATCTCATCTTCACTATCACGATCAACACTTGAAGTTGCTTCATCAAAAATTAAATATGGAGCACCACTTAATAGAGCTCTGGCGATTCCAATCTTTTGACGCTGCCCGCCAGATAATTTAGCACCACTATCACCCAAATCTGTCGATAAGCCTTCTGGCAAACTTTGCAACCATTGATATAAATGCACTTGTTTTAAAACGTTTAATAATTCACTTGTTGAAGCATTTGGTGCAGCCAGTTTCAAATTTTCTTCTAATGAACCACTAAAAATACTAACCCGTTGTGGTACCATAACAATATTTTTTCTAACTTCTTCAGGCGTTAAACTAAAATAACTTTGACCATCAAGAAATAAATAGCCTTGATCTGGGTCAATAAAACGCATTAGCATACTTGCCAACGTACTTTTTCCACAACCACTCTTACCTACAATTGCAGTTGTTTTACCTTTTGGTATTTCAATACTTAACTGCTTTAAAACTTGGCGCCTTTGATGATAATTAAAAACAATATCTTTTACTATGATCCCCGAATAATCCTGCAAATAAGCTAAAGTATCCTGACTGTATTTAACCGCTATTTCGTGAGCTGTTTCAGCCTCACTCTTATGAATTCTTGAAGCATCTAAATTTAATATTTCATCTACTTTTATTGTTGCCGCAATCCCTGATAAAGCATCATGAGTCGCAGACATCAATTGTCTAATTGAACTAAAAAAACTATATGACAACATTAACAATAAAACTGCCTGTGCTAAATCAATCGTTCCTTTAGCCAATTGTGAACAGCCAATTACTACTGCCAGAATAACACCTAAATAAATTAATCCATCTGAAACCAAAAATGATGAAAAGTTCATTTTCATAATCGACATTGTACTTTGATTAAATGTATCCGCTTTTCGCCTCAAATTATCATGTCTACGTCGATCTTGATTAAATAATTTCAAAGTAACCAAACTTTTTAAGCTTTCTAAATAATAACTTGTTAAATCTTGAAAACTAGTCCAATATTCTTTCTTTAATTGATCAATCATTTTTCTAAAATAATTATTTACTAACGGTAAACTTAATGAAATAATCAGTAGTATTGTCGCTACTAGCAGCGAAGTATCTTTTAACTGAAAAAATAAATAAACTGGCGCAAAGAAACAATACAGCAAACTTGGTAAATACTTAGTGTAATAAACCTGCATTAGCTCCACTCCATCGCCAACACTACTAATTGTATTACTTGCTCCAATCCTTTCAATTTTACCAACATCTAATTGAAGCATTTTTTCAAAAATCTCTTTACGCAAATTAATCCGTGCTTTGGCCCCACAGCGATATTCGGCTTCTCCAGTTAATAGATCAGCTATTAAAATCAAACATGAAGCAATCAATGCACTGATTATTGCTGCCAGCAACTGCTCTTGTGACATTTTCGGATGATATAAATCACTTAAAAAGGATGAAATAGTTTTAGCAAACATTACTGTTCCTACTAATGTTAATATTTTAAGTCCGGTAATTATTGCAATCCAACCTCTAATTCCTTCGGACATTCTAATTAATGTTTTATTTATTAACAGCATAGTACACCTCCAATGTACTTATGTTACTCAAGATTTAATAGTGTGTCAAACTAAAAACAAATGTTTCGAAAAAAACTAGGAAATTTTAAAATTTCCTAGTTTCCAGCTAATATAAGCTCTATTAAAATCATCAGAGCCCCTTTTTTACTAAACCATAAATACTCCTTTAGGGGCTTGTTTAATTTATTATTTAATATGTTCCATTTTAATAATAATATTGTTTACATTCATTGAACCATTACGAATCGCCAAGTTAATAATAATCAAAGAAATTATGATTATTATTAAAGCAATGTATGAAATCACAGTAATAATCATACTTATTTTATCTACAAAAAATATGATAGCTATAATAAGAGAGGAAATAATTAATAAATTTTTTAGCCATATTTTTAATCGATTAATTTGTTTAGTCTGATATTCTATTTCTTCAAAATATGCTTTTTTTACTCTTTGATCCATTTTAAGTTCTCCTTTTTAATATGTTAATCCCGGGTTAAAGAATCCAACCAATACTCCAATAAGAGCAATAACCACTAATAATAACATTACTTTGATTGGTGACATTTTCTTTTTAGACAATAAATACCAACATAATAACACGAATAAAGCAGTTAAAAATCCAGGATAAACACCATCTAACGTCTTTTGTAAATCTAAAAACGGTTCTTTAGCTCCAGCAGCAGTCATCGAAAAACTTGTTTTTACACTAACCCATGTAGCTGCTACTGCCCCAATCACAATACCACCTAACATTGTAATTGATTCTCGTAAAGCTTCTCCTTGAGGTCCAACTAGAAAATCTACAGCTTTACCACCCAATTCATAACCTTTAAAATATAATAACTTCATTCCAAAATAAGCAAATAAATTCCAAACAATAATATAGAAAATAGCCCCTAATGGTGAACCACCTGTAGACATTCCCATTGCAACCCCTAATAAAATAGGAATTATCGTTCCAACTACTAAAGAATCTCCTATTCCTGCTAACGGTCCCATCAATCCTGCACGTAATCCATTTATTGTTTCATCATCTACATCTTCAGCACCATTAGCACGAGCCTCCTCTAACCCCGCTGTCATTCCAACGATCACGGAACCTACTTGCGGTTCGGTGTTAAAAAAGGCAGTATACGTTTTAATGGCTTTTGCCCGAGCATCTTTTTTATCATACAATTCTTCAACAATTGGTAACATTGAACACAAATAGCCAAATGTTTGCATATGTTCTTGAGAAAAACATGTTAAATTCCCATAATACCAATTATGAAAAGATTTGGTTAGGGTCTTTTTTGATAATTTCTTTTCCATCTTATATATCCTCCTCGTCATCATCAACTACAGCAACTGCGACTTTACCAAGTGTCAACATTTTAATTCGATAATTGATCAATGCGAACATTCCCGCAACAACAGTTGCAGAAACTAAGTTAATTCCTAAAGCAGCTGCTAAAGTAAAACCAAAGAAAAATGGAATAAAATCAATTGCTTTAGTAACGATTTGTTTTAATAAGATTGCAATTCCGACACATGGTAATAATGAACCGACTGTAAATAATGTTTTCATTGCAACCCCATCCATTGGTAAATAGGTTTTTATCAAGTCAACCATCGGAGCTCCCATTTTACACATGATCATCGCAGGAATAAATGAACATAAAATATGAGAAATCCAAGGTAATACCATATCTACTATATATAATTTTTTATAATCTCCATTTTCTCCCCCCCCCCAGCCAATATGCTGCCATGCTAGATTAATCGTTGCAGTACCATAGAATAAAACTGTTCCTAAAGTTCCAACCATTGTTCCAAATGATGTTGCAAGTGCAGCTCCGTCACTTGAGGCAGCATCTAGACCATAGCTTTTAATTGCAATCATAGCAAGTGGAATCCCTATATAACTTACTGCCCGTACATCAGCCGAAACTGTTCCCCCTGGAGTAACAAGAGCGATATAAACTACTTGCATTGCAATCCCTACTAAAATTCCAGTTTGAATATCACCTAAAATAATTCCACAAACTAAACCACCAACTAAAGGTCGACCTAATGTGTAGTTACCAAATGATGTTCCCCCTAAACCTGGCATACTTGATAAGCAAGCAAATAATCCAAGTAAGGCGGCTTGAATCCAACTTATTTCCATAATAAAAATCCCCTTTACATTTATATTTTAATAACCAAATTTACTTTTGAAATCATCCCATGTCCCAATCGAAACGTCTGGTAATAAAGCAAATTTTATTGTATAACCAGCTTTATGGATACGTTCAAACGCATCAGCCTCCGCTTGAGTAATTGACTGGTTATTACCTAATTTAGTAGCCCCTTCACGATCATTACAAGGTCCTACAATAACAGTTTTAACACCAGGATCAAATCCCTGATCTACTAAAATCGTACACATATCAATTGGATTTTTAGCAATCAAGAAATATTTTGTGTCACTATCTAAAACTTTTTGTGATTTTTTTGCGAAATCTGCTAATGTCCAAACAAATGTTTTCTTACCACTTGCTGCTTTATAGGCAGCTTTTAAAACATCATTAGTTGCTGCTTTATCATTTACAGCAATTAATCCATCACAAGGATATTCTCTAGCCCAACGCGTACAAGTTTGACCATGAATCATCCGATCATCAATTCTTACAAATGAAACTGACATAATCTTCTCCTCCTAAATATCATCATCTTCATCATTTGTTTCTAAAACAAATTGTTTAATTGCACCTGTTGCCTCACTCGTCACATTTGTAATTAAAGCATCAGTATCTAAAACATCTTTCATTAATATTGTTGTTAAAGCTAATGGTAAATTCATTCCCCCAAGTACTGTCGTTTTATCAATCAATCCTGATTGTGCCAATACATTCATTGCAGTTGATAAAGGTGAACCACCTATGATATCAGCTAAAACGATAATTTCACTTTCTTTAGGAATTTTAGTGATTATCTCAGTAAAGTCTATAGCAAACTGATCAGCTGTAATTCCATCTTTTAATCCTATTGCAATTACATCATCATGATTACCTGTAAGCATTTTTAAAGAATCTAGTAACCCTTCAGCGAAGTTCCCATGACTAACTAATATTACATATTTCATTTTTAACCTCCCTTTCTTTTGACATCTATATCTTATCAAGTAACCCCTTTCAATACATCTGAGCATTGTCATTTCCTTTCATAAACAAATGTCATTTTTTTAATGACATTTGTCATAATAAAAAACGAATAGTCATACTTGCTACTCGTTTAAATAATTAGTTATTTCTTTTTGTAAAGCAGTTAATGAAGTATCTAAATCCAGATTGTTTTGAAGTGCTTGATTAATCTGATTATCAGCAATCTTCATTGCTGCCTCATATTTTCTAAATCGCGTATTTGTGGTTGGATACTCCATTACCTGGCTTAATACCCGCATATCAATTTTACTATCACCAAGCGTATCTTCCTCTAACAATTTCAAAACCTGTTTAGATTCGGTCACCTCTTTTAATGGAGATACCCCTTGACTATATTCATAAATATCCTGCTGTGAAGCTTGACTATAAGTAAATTCTTTTAATAGTTGCCAAGCTAACTCAGGAGCACTAGTTCGCATCGACATCCCCATCATTAAAGATGATAATTGTGTTAAATGTTGCTCAGAACTTTGAGGCATTTCAATCACATCCCATTCAAATGTAGAATATTTACTTACTCGATAAGGATAAGGCTTATATGTTCGATATTGAGAAAACTGCATTGGTGCAAAAGCTACTTTGCCTTGATCGAAATCATTGGAAGTAATATTAAAGCCGCGATTTAAAGCATTCAGTTTTTCAATAAATTGAATAGCACTTTTTACTTCGTGATTATTAAAATCACAGGTCGTTCCAGTTTCATTAAATAACTCTATTCCACTAGCATAAATAGCGTTGATCCATTCATAATTATAACAGCCGTATTGATCGATGATTCCGTCATTATTACTATCTTTAGTCAATTGTCGACAGACATTATAAAATTCTTCTAGCGACCAATTGTCCTTTGGAAGACTGATTCCTTCTTGTTGTAGCAATGTTTTATTTACAAACATTAAAGTAGGATTTACTTCATAAGGCAAAGCATATTGTTTACCTTGATACTGTCCTGCCTGATAAGTACTTTGATAAAATTCATCACTATTAAAATCTTGATCATCAGTAATGATCGAGTCTAAATTTTTTAATGCGCCTAATGCTGATAGGGAATTAAAATCTTCATTTAAAATCATGTATAAATCAGGCTCAGCACCAATTAATAACTGATTTGATAACCATAAAGAATAATCTTCCTTAAGAATTCCACTTTTATATTGAACTTCAACATTGGGATGCTCTTTTTCAAAACGGACAATTATTTTATCAATCATTTCATAATAATCGAACGTAGGAACATCCCAATTACTTCCCGCAAATATTCCGATTGTTAGAACTTTCTTTTGATTGTGGTAATATATTAACCCGATTCCCATAACTAAAACTAAGACAATAATCATTATTTTATTCTTTTTAATCATCGTCAAGATCCTTTGTTGTTTGACCTGTTTGGACTGCCCAGATAGCTAACTGAGTACGATCACGAAGTTCTAGCTTTGATAAAATAGAGCTTAAATAATTTCGAACGGTTCCTTCAGATAAAAATAATTTTTGAGCAATTTCCTTATTTGATAAACCAAAACCAACTTGTTGAATTACTTTCCATTCTGGTTTATTTAATTCCCTAACATTATCATCATTAACATTGATTGCATAATTAGTATTTGCCATCTTCGAAAAAAGTCTAAATACTTTTGTCGCAATATCCGGATTGATCATTGCACCTCCAGAAACAACAGTTAAAATAGCCTGATACAATCCATCCATTGATACTCCTTTTAAAAGGTATCCACTAGCTCCAAATTTTAATGCACTAAAAACAAAATCATCATCATCAAATGTTGTCAAAATAATTATTTTAACATCCGGATAGGCTTCTTTAACCATCTTTGTGCAATATACCCCATCCATTCTTGGCATTCTAATATCCATTAGAATAACATCTGGAATATTTCGTTTTAGACTGTCTAATACACCAAAACCATCTTCTACTGTATCGATCACTTGTAAATCTTCGTGTGTATTTAAAACAATTTTCAATGATTCCCTAATTAATTCTTGATCATCAGCGATTAATACCTTAATCATATCGTTCCCCCTCTTTCATTGGAATTGTAACCTTAACTGTAAAACCTTCTTTACTATAGTATTCTAAACGTCCATTTAAAATAGCAGCCCGTTCTTGCATTTGTTTTAACCCATAACCTAATTTTAGATCATCGCAGCCAACTCCATTATCTGCAATAACAATTTCTAAATCAGATACCCTTTGGTAAATATTGATTTCAACCTTTTTAGCTCGTCCATGTCTTAATGCATTTGTAATACTTTCTTGAACAATTCTAAAAATAATATCTTCTTTAGTATTTTCAAAATCAACTTTATCTAACTGATAATCAAGCATAATCTCAACCTCTGAAACATCGCTAAATTCTTTAATCATTTTTTGAATTGCTTCTTTTAATGTGTGCTCTTCTAAAGCTCCAGGCCGCAATTTATTAAGTGACCGCCGGACATCACTAATCCCCTCACGGACAACCTTAGAAACAACTAAAAGCTGTTGTTTAGTTACATTAGGATCGATATCAATCATTGCAATACATGCATCAATTCCAGCTGCAATTCCTGTCAAAGCATGACCGAGTGTATCATGAATTTCTCGTGCCAGTCGTTTTCTTTCATTACTCTCGCCAATTTTTTCTGTCACCGCAGCATAATCCTTCAATTGTTTATTAACTTCGTTGATCATAGAAAGTTCTTTTGAAATATTCTCATTTTCTCTAATTTGATTTGCAATATAGACAATTAAAAACATAATAAACAAGACTAGGTTTGTTGATTCAAGAATATTTTTAGCTATTAAAATCGCAGTTTTCGTCGCGGCATCATAAACCTGTATATAGCTGTCTAAAGAAACCATTGGAATTATATTAGAAATAATGTCATAGTTAGATAACAAAAAAATAATTAAAATAAACCCGATAATAACCATTGTATTGCGCCCATTTTTGGTATTAAAAATTATATCTGCAAACACTAATAAAGCTATTCCATTATAGCCCATATAAAGATTATAAATAATCCAGAAACATAAAATTATTTCTAATCCATTACAAATGACTCGTCCATTTCGAACTTGAAAATTCTCAGATTTTCTAATGAACATAATCATTACCAACAATGCAAATCCTATAATTGAATAAATAAATACTTTAGTCGGATTCTTTGGTAAATATGCTAATGTATCTAAAAAATCGCGCCCCATCAAATTATTACAAACATATTTTGTTGAAAATAAAATAATACTAGCTTCAAATAAAATAATAATAAAATTGATTATGATCATCATATTTTTAATTGACGATACAGAGCGATACTCACTGTATTGCATCATTGCCACCCCGTTAACTCAAAGTTAGAAATATTATCACGGCTAATCAACTCTACTGGTACTTCTATTTTCTTTTCAATCTTCTTATTTTCTAATAACGCTTTCGCTTTTTGATAAGCTAACTGTCCCATTTTGACAGGTGATTGAGCTGCTGTTGCCTGAATCAGTCCAGTATTGATCAATTCTTTAACATCAGGCGAACCATCGACTCCATAAACTAAAACATTATCTATTTCCATTGATTCAATCGCTGCCAATGCTCCTAAAGCACTACGATCATTTAATGCCATAACAACATCTACATCAGGAGTTTCTTTTAGCATCTGTTTCATCGTTGGCATTGCAATCTCAATTTGACCATCACAGTCAGCACGATTTATAACTTGATAATTAGCATTACTAGCAATAGTATCAAGAAATCCCTGAATACGTTCTACCGCAGACTTTGCAGTAGCATGCTCTAATAAAATAATCTTAGCATGATCTCGTTTACTCATCATATCTTTTGCACATAAAACACCTGCATCATAATTGTTAGAAGCAATTGAACAATTTACTAATGACTCATCATAAATAGGGGCATCAACTACAATAACCGGAATCTTAGCTTTTTTTGCTGCTTTTAATCCAATTTCTATTTTTTTAGCATCAATCGGATTAACAAAAATCGCATCAACACGCTGGTCAATCAAATCTAATATTTGTTCATTCTGCTTATCAACATCTAAAATTGGATCAAGTGTAATCAAGACATCTCCATTCGCTTCAACCGCTTTTTTTATCTCATTATTAATCACTTCAAAAAATGGATTATTCATCGTCATATAGGTTGCCCCAAAACGCTGTTGTCCTACTGTTGCTTTAAAATCTGGATAACTATAAAATCCAAAAATCATCAACGTAATACAGAGGCAAAGAAATACCATCATTTTAACAATTGTTTTTTGATTATTTTTGATTTCCATAAATTCCCCCTATTTCTTTATACATTACATTTGTAATTATATAGTAACTGCTTTCATCACAATTTTAAAGTGACAAATGTCATACTAAGAAAATAAAAAAGTCGTAACCTAGTCACGACCTCTTCAGATACCTAAACTATCTGATAACTATTTAGCTCATAGTAAGTACATTGAATTTCTGTGTCAATAGATATTTCAAGGTTGCTACTATGATCATATATACGTGTTGTAAGTGCATATTCTCCATCATTGAAAAATATTTCTAATGATGAAGTATCACTATAAATCGTCATATTTGATAGATCATCAATAACGATATGTCGTGAATCACGACCATAACCACTTGCACCCATTGAAAATGTCAACAAATTACTGTGATAATCAATAACTGCATCATTTCGTAATGTTAGAGTAAAATCACGATTATTTATCGGTAAATATAACTCATATATATTGCCTTTACAAGATATTTTTTCATGATTAGACAAATTAATTATTTCTTTAGCTTTTCTCAACGATTTAGTTTCACTTATTGGTAATTGATATACTTTATTATTTTTAAAGGTTAGCTCACGTGGAAGCGTAAAAGCGTGTTGCCAATTATATTTGGTTGTTGGATTCGTATAAGGGACATCGGGCATCCCCATCCAGCCAATAATAATAGTTCTTCCTTGCTCATCAATAAATAATTGTGGAGCATAATAATCAAAGCCATGATCAAATTCAATAAATTCACTTAATCTATAATCTTTTTCAAGATCACCGTTGATTAAATAATAACCGTTCTGATATAGATTCTCATAATCATAACCTGCTGTTTCTACTCCTTGCGGACAGCAAAATAAAATCATCTGCTCATCAAATTTAACTAGATTAGGGCATTCCCACATATAGCCAAATGGTTCATTAGAAATAATGCGATTAACTAGTTTGTAATTAACCAGATCATCACTTCGATATAATAAACAACAGCCAACATCTTGATTTGTTCTAGCTCCTAAAATCATATAATAATGATCACCATTTTTAATAATTTGCGGATCTCGAACATGCAAAGTCAAGTCATCTGGATAATCGTCATTTTTCATTAGACATACTTTTTCACCAAAATTAATTCCATCATCACTTATAACCATAATTGTATTATGGTCACGACCAGTATGAATATAATCATGTTTCCCAGGATATTTTACGTTACCGGTATAGTAAACATACATTTTATTATCCTTGATTATTGTTGAGCCAGAATAAGCACCTCCAGCATCTAAAGAACAATCAGGAAACAGGGCAACAGGTTCATTTTTAAAAGTAATAAAATCCTTTGTACTATAATGTCCCCAATATTTATCACCTCCAAAGCAATCGTCTGGTGCATATTGATAGTAAAGATGATAAATCCCTTCAAACTGACATAATCCATTAGGATCATTTAACCATCCAGTAGGTGGCATTAAATGATAATTAAGGCGATATTCATCATTACTTGCTTGTTTTTCTAATTTTTTGATTTGTTCATTATTTAAACAGGTCATAACTATTTCTCCTAGTCTAATTTGATTATATCTTGATTTAAACTACATGTTCCAAGATTAATAATTTCAAATTGATTTTGACTTGTAATAACTAATGGTGTCGCAATTGGACATCCTGCTGCTTCAACCATCGCAAAATCAATTTCCATTAATTTATCACCTTGTTTTACTTTTTGACCTTCAGTAACAAATAAATTAAATGGTTTTCCTTCAAGTTTTACAGTATCCAAACCTACATGAATAAGAATTTCAATTCCATCATTACTTTTAATTCCTAAAGCATGCTTTGTAGGAAAGATCATTGTAATTTCACCATCAATCGGAGCTGCTAAAATATTTTCTGTAGGAAAGATAACTACCCCATCACCCATCATTTTTTGTGCAAAAATCTCATCTGGTGCTTCCGTTATTGAAGCTACTTTCCCAGCTAGCGGTGCAGTGATAATGTTTGTTTTTACTTCTTTAGCTTCAGTTGGCAGTTCACTATCTTGAGTAGGTTGTTTAGCCATATCACGTTTATATAATATAATTGTTAAAACAAATGACACTGCAATACTTAAGACCATCCCAATTGCAAAATTCAAATAATTCTTAGGATCGATTGATAAGAAACCTGGTATACCTGCTGCACCTAAAGCATTAGCAAGTGTTTTTGTTGCCGCTAAATAAGCACTTCCAACTGCTGAACCTACCATAGCTGCAATAAATGGATATTTAAGTTTTAAAGTTACTCCAAACATTGCAGGCTCAGTAATTCCTAATAACGCTGAAATACCTGAAGCTGAACAAATACTTTTTAATTTTTTGTCTTTAGTTACTAATAAAATTGCAATAACTGCTGCCCCTTGAGCAACATTTGACATTGATGCAGTTGGAAAAATGAATGATCCACCTGTTGTCTTGATCGATGCCAATAATTGTGTTTCAACTGCAATAAAACTATGATGCATTCCTGTTAAACAAATTGGTGCATAGAAAAATCCAAAGATTGCACCTCCGAATAATCCTAGCGTATTATACATCCATGATATTCCATCAGATAATAAGACCCCGGCTTCTCTTAATAATGGGCCAACTAAAATAAAAGTAATAAAACCAGTAATTAACGTTGCTAATAATGGTGTTGTAAGATTGTCCAGCCAAGTTGGTGTCACTTTGTGTAAACGTTTTTCAATGTTAGCTAAGATCCAAGATACCCCTAATACAGGTAAAACCGTTCCTTGATACCCTACTGCTTCAATTGATAGTCCAAAAATATTCCATACTGGTACTTCTACTCCTGCTTTACCATACGAATAAGCATTTAGTAGATCCGGATGAACCATGATCATTCCTAAAGCTGCACCTAAATATGGATTCCCACCAAACTTTTTAGTAGCACTAAATCCAATTAACACTGGTAAAAAAGTAAATGCAGCGTTTGAAAATAAATTAATCATTGATGCTAAATCAGCCCATTGCGGATATGCTTCAATCAAACTTTTATTAGCAAAAAATAGTCCTTGAGCTGTTAAAATATTATTAATTCCCATTAACAATCCGCCAGCAACGATGGCAGGAATAATTGGAACAAAAATATCACTTAATAACTGAACTGCACGTTGTAATAAGTTTCCTTTTTCTTCTACTTTTTCTACTTGGAGCGTACTATCAGTTTTAATTCCTAAAATATTTGTTACTTCGTCACATACCAAATTAACTAGACCTGGTCCTAAAATAATTTGATATTGCCCTTTAGCTAAAAAAGTTCCCTTCACAACATCAATATCAGTTAATGATTCTTCATCAACCTTGCTTTCATCAACTAGATTTAAACGTAGCCTAGTTGCACAATGCATTGCCCCCGTAATATTTTCTTTGCCACCAACACAATTAATTATTTCTTTGGCAATTTTGTTATAATCCATGTTTTATCCTCCTCTATGGTATCGGTTCCACAAATATACTATAAGCGATTGTTGTGACCCTGTCAATACTTTTTAACAAAAAACTGAAACCGATACCACATTTTTAATAAAAAAAGATGTTTTTTATTAAAACATCATCACTTTTATTTATTTAAATCTTTGACACTTTGTCCCTTAATTAAGGTATATCCAATTAACTGTAAATTATCAACAACATTCCCTTCAATTAAATCAATGATTGTTTGACCTGCTTTAATTCCAGTTTCTTCATTATTAAATCTAACTGTCGAAAGACTGGGATTAATAAATTGAGAAGTCTCATAACCCCCAAAACCAATTAAAGAAATGTCATCAGGCATCTTTAATTTTAACTCATTAATTGCTTTTAAACACCCCAAAGCGATATTATCAGTTGCTCCGATAAATAGAGTTGGCTGTTTCTTTTTTAGATAATCAAGAGCAATAAGATGAGCCTTTTCTAATGAAAAATCAGTTTCTAATAAATCAATGCTGCTTACTCCGTTGTCCCTTAAACCATTGATCACACCATCTTTACGATAAATTCCTACAGCCTCATCCTTACCACTTACACCGATATAACAAATCTTACGATGCCCCATATATGCTGCATATTTTCCAACTTCATATCCAGCACTATAATCATCATTAATGATAGAGACTCCTGCTCCATAACGCTGTGCCACAAATAATAGTGGAATATCTAATTTTGCAGCAATATTTTGATGTGCCATCGTTACTGCCGTTGCCATTAAAATAATTCCATCAACATTCATTCGCCATAGCTGTTCAATCGAAGTTAATTCTCGCATTTCATCATGATTGGTATTTATTATTAAAGTTGTATAACCATGATCTTTTAAATACTGATCCATCGTCATCAAAACACGAGATGTTGTAATTGAATCAAGACAAGGTACTACAATACCAATCACCTTAGTATATTTTGCTTTCAATGATTGCGCTAATGTACTCGGTTCATAATTATTTTCATCAATTACTTTTTTTAATTTTAAACGCGTTTCTTCTTTGATATAACCACCATTAAAATACCGTGATACTGTACTCTTGCCAACACCAGCCATTTTTGCAATATCACTCATTGTTAATTTTTTATCTTTCATAATTATAACCTCTAACCTAAAGAAAATGACGGGCAGTTCCCGTCTTATTAATATAATCTTACAATATTTTAAGATTACGGTCAAACAAATATTATTCAATAAATAAAACTTAATTCCATTATCATTGATATACTAAAAAAAGCTGAATTATTTTGCGATTCAGCTTTCACTATAGCTATTAATTTTCTTTTCTTTTTGCTAAAAACATTCCAGCAGCTGCTAACCCTGCTACCATCGTCATTATTGCCAATGGGCTGTTATCTCCAGTATTTACTGCATTTACAGGTTTATCTGGGGTTGGCTGTGGGTTTACTGGAACTGTAATTGGAGCTGTTTTTACCTCAACTTCAAATTCAGCTGTCATAGTTACATCTTCAGAACTACTTGTAGAATGATGTAAAGTTTCCGTATAAACTACAACTACATTTTGTTTACCGACTTTATTAGCATCAAATCCAATAATTTTAGCAAGACCTGTAACATCACGACTATATTCAGTATCATAAGTTGAAGTAACTATGATATCTAATGCATCTCCAACAGTATAAGTTTTTTTACCAGTAACTTCAATTCCTGTTAATTTAGATTTTGGTAATTTTTCACCATAAGGAATAGAAACTCCAGCAATTTGTGATAAACTGCTAGCTTTTTGTGATAATGTTTCACTAGTTTTATCTTCCCGGTACCATCCTGCATTACCATTTAATTTAATTGGCGTCTTCCCTAACTCACGTGCTCGAATTAATGATTCCGCATAGTATAAGATTGTTCCACGTTTTAAATGATATTGGCTAGTAATCATAGAAATACTCTTAATTGTTGGATGATTATAAAGAATATCAAAACTAAATTCAGCATTCTGTGCTGTATTAGCTGATTTATTTTCAACTAGAATTCGATTATCTGCTACACCATGTTCAACTAACCAGTCGTGCATCCGGTCCCCTTCAGTCCAACCGTTTTTCTTTACACCACCAGTTACTAAAATATATGAATTAGGATATTTTTGAGCACTGGCCAAAGCAGTCTCTAATCGTCCTACTAATTCTGGCTGCATTGTTCCATCACTCTTTAATGCAAAACCTAGTACAACAAAAGCATGGGTATTATCATTTGGTAGACCATCAGGAGCTACACCAATATTTTCGACCATATCGTTTTCAATCCAGTCCCAATAATCAATGATTGATTGCCATTGATCATAATCATCTTTAGAAACCTCTTTTAAAGTATCCAAAGTTCTCAAAACGTCTGTTCTAGCACCATCTCGATAATAACCGATTAAACTGCCAACTAGTGTATCTACTGTTTCCCCTTCAGCATACACTGGAATGAACATACTAAAGCACATCGACAGTGCTAAAGCTAAGCCAAGTATCGCTTTCCCTAACTTCTTCATAACTTTTTATCCTCCTTATGTTATGACTTCTTTATTAATATCATACCACTTTTGTCTATACAAAAAATATTTTTTGCACAAAAAGAAAACATTAAATATTTAATGTTTTTGTTTGCCGAATATGTTAAAATATAAAAGTAGCCAAAAATACTAAAAGGGAATGATAATGAAATATAATCATTATCATTCCCTTTTATTTATATAAGTCAATTGTAAAGAATATTTTTTGATTAAGGATAGAAGTTACCTCTATTTCATCACTATACTAGGTGTTTCAATACATTTTTTGGGCAATCCCGGTATCCAATAATCCTACATAGAAGACATCAGTGCTTTTAAATTATGAACAGCATAATTAATATAGCTTTTAAATCACCCTCATAATTTTATAACTATAATAAATTCCAATCTGCTCATTTATTATTTATCATTTTAAATGAAAAATTAATTTTAAAAAATCCTTGGTATATGTTACAAATGTAACACAATACCAAGAATTATTAAATTATTGATTACTTAAATCTTCTCCATTTGATTTAATTACTTTTTGATACCAATAAAAACTTTTCTTTTTCATTCTTGTTAGTGGTCCTTTACCATCATCATCCTTATCAACATAGATGAAACCATAACGCTTGCGCATTTCTCCAGTTCCAGCTGAAACTAAATCAATACATCCCCATGGAGTAAAGCCCATTAAATTAACACCATCATATTCAATCGCATCTTTCATTGCAGCAATATGTTTAGCTAAATAATCAATACGATAATCATCATTGATTGAGCCGTCTGCTTCAACTTTATCAATAGCTCCCAACCCATTTTCAACAATAAATAAAGGTAAGTTATAGCGTTCTTGTAACCTGTTTAAAGCTAATCTTAAGCCAGTTGGATCAATTTGCCAACCCCAATCACTTGCCTTTAAATAAGGATTAAGTACTGAAGTAGACATGTTTCCATCCGTTACTTTTTTACTTTCATCAGTAGTGACTACAGAGCTTGAATAATATGAAAATCCAATATAGTCAACTGTTCCTTCTTTTAAAATCTCATCATCACCAAGTTCTTTAATCAATTTAACTCCATCACGCTCAAATTCTTTTAATTTATAAGCTGGATAAAAACCACGACATTGAACATCACTAAAGAAATGTCTTTGTTGGTCAGATAACATTAATTTTAATTCATCATCAGGATTACATGTTAAGGCATATGTTGATCCATAAGCTGTCATCATCCCAATCTTGAAATCAGGATTAATTTTGTGCCCCATGATTACAACCTTTGCACTTGCGATAAATTGATGATACACGGCTTGAGCACGGCTTTGTGGATCATTTTTTAAGACTCCACCTGCAAACGGTGGCATAAAATCCATAATATTAATTTCATTAAAAGTCATCCAATATTTAACTTTATCTTTATAACGCTTAAAAATAGTTTCACAATATTTTTCAAAAAAGCCTACTAAGCGACGATCTAACCATCCACCATATTTATTTGCTAAATTTAATGGTGTTTCATAATGAGAAATTGTTACTACCGGTTCAATTCCATATTTTAAACATTCATCAAAAACTCGATCATAAAATTCTAGTCCTTTTTCATTTGGTGTTTCATCATCACCATTAGGAAAGATTCTTCCCCAGTTGATTGATAATCTAAAACAGTTAAAACCCATTTCAGCAAATAATTTAATATCTTCTTGATAATGATGATAAAAATCAATTGCTTGATGTGAAGGATAATATTCACCTTCATGACATTCTAATACCGCACCATCAGGAAGTGATTTAAATGGCATTACTGCTTGACTATGTTTACTTCCATCAGGCATCGTGTATGTAATTCTACGAGCTTCTTGATGCGTTCCATTAGTCATTACATCAGCAGTACTTAGTCCTTTACCATCTTCATTATATGCACCTTCAAATTGATTGGCAGCTGTTGCGCCACCCCATAAAAATCCTTTAGGAAAACTCATTTTTTCTTATTCCTCCTTAATATATTTATCATTATACCGTATCATCCTTATCTCTAATTAGTCCTTTCATCATCTGAAAAATATTTCAATTCATGAAAATACTTTGACAAGTTCATTTATTTTATCATTTTCTTAAATATTTCTTGATGTAACCACTAAAAAATGGTATTTTTTTATTAAACATTTATATAAAGGGGAACAGTATGAATAAAATTGTTAAATTTGGGGGTTCATCTTTAGCTGATGCAACTCAATTTAAAAAAGTAGCTAATATTATCAAAAGTGATAAATCTCGTCGTTTCGTGGTACCATCCGCACCGGGAAAAAGATTTAAAGATGATATCAAAGTGACTGACCTATTATATCAAGCTTATAATGCTAAAGATAATAAGACTTTTGAAGAAACATTTAAATTAATTAAAGCTCGTTATCAAGATATTATTGACGAATTAAAATTAAATTGTTCTTTAGAAAAAGAATTTGAAATTATTAAGAAAGCTTTTCAAGATAAAATTGGAATTGATTATGCCGCTAGCCGTGGGGAATACTTAAATGGAATTGTATTAGCTAACTATCTTGGTTTTGAATTTATTGATGCTAGTGAAGTTATCTTTATTGATGAACATGGTAATTATGATCAAGAAATGACTGATCCAGTTTTATCTAAACGTTTAAGTAACGTTAAAAATGCCGTTATTCCAGGTTTTTATGGTTCTGCTAATGATGGCAGCAAAACAATCAAAACATTTTCCCGTGGAGGAAGTGATGTAACTGGTTCAATCGTTGCAAGAAATGGTCATGTTGATTTATATGAAAACTGGACTGATGTTTCTGGTTTCTTGATTGCTGATCCGCGAATTGTTAAAGATCCTGATACTATTGGTACAATTACATACAAAGAATTACGTGAATTATCTTATATGGGAGCAAGTGTTCTTCATGAGAATTCTATTTTCCCAATTCGTAATGAAGGAATTCCAATTCAAATAAAAAATACTAATCGTCCTGAAGATGAAGGAACATTGATCGTTGAAACAACTTGTCATAAACCAGATCATGTTATTACCGGAATCGCCGGTAAAAAGGGATTTGCTACAATCATGATTGAAAAAGATATGATGAATAGTGAAATTGGTTTTGGTCGTAAAGTACTACAAGTATTAGAAGATAATGATTTATCATTTGAACATACTCCTTCAGGAATTGATACAATGACAATTGTCGTTGAGACTGAATCTTTTATTGATAAAGAGCAGGAAATTTTAGCCGGTATTCATCGTGCAGTTCAACCAGATTCAATTGAATTAGAATCTGATCTAGCATTAATTGCAATTGTTGGGCGCGGAATGAAAGATGGTCGTGGAACTGCTGCTAAAATCTTCACAGCCCTGGCTCAAGAAAATATTAACATAAAAATGATTGATCAAGGTTCATCAGAATTAAATATTATTGTTGGTGTAAAAAATATTCATTTCAAAAATGCAATTCGTGCTATTTACAAAATGTTTATTACTGAAGAAAAATAAAATTAATATAAAAACATCCTCCTAATATGTAGTGAACCCCTCTGTTTGGGCAATGATGCGTACCCTCTTTACTGGGCAAACCAGTAAGGAGGGTTTTTATATGAAATATGATTATGGATTTAAGTTGAAGTGTGTTGAACTATATAAAAATGGTCGATGGCATGAAACACCAGAAGGAATTGGACAAAAAAACTTTGGAAAAAGAATTACTACATGGGTCAAAATCGCTGACTTACATGGAATAGATGCTTTAAAACA
>OBUQ01000362.1_pt1 | contig 43245 bp, 28 predicted proteins | sample 1494951 | NCBI WGS metagenome assembly OBUQ01 (sample SAMEA2579938, study PRJEB22360) | human gut metagenome | biome: human gut; feature: human-associated habitat; material: faeces | place: Denmark | collected 2008/2010
TAATAGAACAGATGCAGACTTTGAAATGGTGGGACTGGTCGGTAGATAAGATACGGGAGTTTTTGCCTTATCTGAAAGATGGACGTTGGGATAAATTACAGGCAGTATGAAGTCAATCAAGAATTTAATTTCACTCGGCTATTTGCTGATGGCATTATTGGTTATCGGCATAATGTATATTTGGTATAAAGAATGGTGCGATTTAGAGAAATTGGAAGTTCAGAATCGTCATATAGATACTTTTCGCCAAGAATCGCACGAAATATTTGTTCTTCTTATTGAACTTTCTTTATCGGGCGAAAGCGTATTGGAGTGGGATGATAAAGATTTGGAACATTACCATACCCAGCGTATGGCGATAGACAGTATGCTGTGCCGCTTCAAAGCGATTTATCCGGAAGAGCGCATAGACAGCGTGCGTCAGCTTTTGGAAGATAAGGAGCAGCAGATGCGCCAGATTGTTCAGGTGCTTGACGAGCAACAGGTCCTCAACGAGAAGATTGCACGGCAGGTACCTGTAATCGTGCAGAAAAGTGTGCAGGAACAGCCGCAAAAGCCAAAGCGGAAAGGATTTCTCGGCATATTCGGCAAGAAAGAAAAGCCAAAGCCAACCGTGACCACCACGATGCTTCGCTCTCTCGACCGTGATATGATTGCCGAGCAACGGGCACAAAGCCGCCGTCTGTCGGAACACGCCGACAGCCTTGCGGCACGGAATGCGGAACTTAACCGGCAACTGCACGGGTTTATCCGCCAGATGGATAAAAAAGTGCAAGCCGACCTGCAAAAACGTGAAGCCGAGATAACCGCCATGAGGGAACAGTCGTTTATGCAAATAGGTAGCCTGACAGGATTCGTCCTCCTTCTGTTGGTGATCTCCTACATCATCATACACCGTAATGCCAATAGTATCAATAGGTACAAACGAAAAACGACGGACTTGATCGGGCAGTTGCAACAGTCGGTAGAGCAAAATGAGGCACTGATAGCCTCCCGCAAGAAAGCTGTCCATACCATCACCCATGAACTGCGTACGCCTTTAACAGCAATAACCGGTTATGTTGGACTGATAGAAAAAGAGAATGGCATAGATAAAACAGGTACATATATTCAGAACATCCGACAATCCTCCGAACGTATGCGTAAAATGCTCAACACCCTGCTTGACTTCTTCCGACTGGACAACGGCAAAGAACAGCCGAATTTGTCTCCTTACAGGATTTCAGCAATTACACAGACTCTCGAAACAGAGTTTATGCCTATGGCGATGAACAAAGGGCTGGCTCTTACCATAACAAACCAGACAGAAGCTATTGTCTTGGTAGATAAAGAGCGCATACTGCAAATCGGGAACAACTTATTGTCTAATGCCGTCAAGTTCACGGAGAACGGTACCATATCATTGACAACAGGTTATGATAATAGTGTCCTGACAATCATTGTAGAAGATACGGGTACTGGTATGACAGACGAGGAACAGAAAAGAGTGTTCGGTGCGTTTGAACGTCTGTCAAACGCCGTCACAAAAGACGGCTTCGGGCTGGGACTTTCCATCGTACAGCGCATCGTGGCGATGCTCGACGGCACTATCCGGCTGGAAAGTGAAAAAGGCAGGGGCAGCCGTTTTATAGTGGAAATACCCGCACAGCCCGCCGAAGAACGACAGCCACAACGGATAGTCCGGAATTATACCCGCAACAACGAGAAATACTATGATGTTGTCGCTATTGATAATGACGAGGTGCTTCTTCTGATGCTGAAAGAAATGTTCAATCAGGAGGAAATACACTGCGACACCTGCACTGATGTGGCAAAGCTGATGGAATTGATACGGAAAAAGGAATACGCCCTGTTGCTTACTGATCTGAATATGCCGGAGATAGACGGCTTCGAGTTGTTGGAACTGTTACGCTCGTCCAATGTGGGCAATTCAAAGGCTATCCCGGTAGTGGTGACAACCGCTTCGGGTAGTTGCAGCAAGGAGGAACTTATGGAACGTGGATTCGCCGGATGCCTGTTCAAGCCGTTCTCCATATCCGAACTGATGGAAATTTCAGACAAATGCGCCATTAAAGGCATATCGGACGAAGTGCCGGACTTCTCCACCCTGTTGTCCTACGGCAATGAATCCGCCATGCTGGAGAAGCTGATATTGGAAACCGAAAAGGAAATGCAGGCGGTCAAAGATGCAGAACAAAAGAAAGACCTGCAAAAACTGGATGCCCTTACACATCATTTGAGAAGTTCATGGGAGATACTCCGTGCCGACCAACCGTTGAGGGAACTTTATAAACTGCTTCATGGCGAGGATACTTCCGATTGGAAAACGATACCCCATGCAGTAACCGCCATACTGGATAAAGGAACGGAGATAATCCAACTGGCAAAAGAAGAAAGGAAGAAATACGATAATGGATAAGACAAAAATCATCGTAGTGGAAGACAATATCGTGTACTGCGAGTTTGTCTGCAACCTGCTGGCACGGGAAGGATTCCGTACCGTGCAGGCTTTCCACCTCTCGACCGCGAAGAAATATCTGCAACAAGCCGCAGACGGGGACATCGTGGTTTCCGACCTGCGCCTGCCCGATGGCAACGGTATCGACCTGTTGCGCTGGATGCGTAAGGAGGGCAGGATGCAGCCCTTTGTCATCATGACTGACTATGCCGAGGTGCATACGGCAGTCGAAAGTATGAAACTCGGCTCACTGGACTACATACCCAAGCAACTTGTAGAGGATAAACTCGTCCCTTTGCTCCGTACCATATTAAAAGAAAGGAGTATCGGAAGAAACCGTATGCCAGTGTTCTCCCGTGACGGTTCGGCTTTTCAAACCATCGTGAAACGAATAAGGCTGGTGGCTCCTACTGACATGAGCGTGCTGATATTTGGCGAGAACGGTACAGGCAAAGAGCATATCGCACACCAACTGCACGACAAAAGCAAACGGGCAGGAAAACCGTTCGTTGCAGTGGACTGCGGTTCACTCACCAAAGAACTTGCGCCATCCGCATTCTTCGGACACGTCAAAGGAGCGTTCACAGGAGCGGACAACACCAAGAAAGGCTATTTCCACGAGGCTGAGGGTGGCACGCTGTTTCTGGACGAGGTGGGCAACCTCGCAATGGAGACCCAGCAGATGCTGCTCCGTGCCATACAGGAGCGGAGATACCGACCGTTAGGAGACAAGACGGACAAGAGTTTCAACGTCCGAATCATCGCTGCCACCAACGAGGATCTGGAGGCGGCTGTGAACGAAAAGCGATTCCGGCAAGACCTGTTATATCGTCTGCATGACTTCGAGATAACCGTCCCGCCGTTACGCGACTGTCAGGAGGACATAATGCCGTTGGCTGAGTTCTTCCGTGAAATTGCGAACAAAGAGCTGGAATGTGATGTTATCGGATTTGACGGAGAAGCCAAAAAGACATTGCTGACCCACGCTTGGCCGGGCAATGTCCGTGAGCTTCGACAGAAAATCATGGGTGCGGTGTTGCAAACACAGACAGGGATTGTCACGAAAGAGCATCTGGAACTTGCCGTGACAAAACCGACCTCTCCCGTCAGTTTCGCCCTGCGCAACGATGCGGAGGATAAGGAGCGTATCCTACGCGCTTTGAAGCAGGCGAACGGAAACCGAAAGGTTGCCGCCGGATTGCTCGGAATAGGACGCACAACGCTGTACAGCAAGCTGGAAGAGTATGGGCTGAAATACAAATTCAGGCAATCATAGCCGGTAATTCACCAAATTTTCGTTATTACGAATATCAATATTGCATTTTATCCAATATAAAGATATCGGTTTCAAAATTAGTGTCATCTCTGAATACAGAGGAGTTGGATTAATAGTGATGAGCCACAAAACATAGAAATTAGGAATGTTACCAAATAATTTAGTCTTTGGTATGTAGCAAATATTACCGAAGTTTTTAACCATACGACTTCTATTAAAATAGCCAAAGAGCAACCTAATTGTTAAAGTTGCTCTTTGGCTATTTAATAGGCATAATCTATAAAGCCCATATTTATTAGATAATCCACAATATTATTCATATTCCTTTTCCGCAGTTCTTGAATTAAAATATGTGGAGGAGGCCAGTTGCTAACATATGGATTACTACATGGACCTGTGTAAAGTCCGCCACCGGGACCTGTGTAAAGTCCACCACCGGGACCTGTGTAAAGTCCACCACCGGGACCTGTGTAAAGTCCGCCACCGGGACCTGTGTAAAGTCCACCACCGGGACCTGTGTAAAGTCCACCACCGGGACCTGTGTAAAGTCCGCCACCGGGACCTGTGTAAAGTCCACCACCGGGACCTGTGTATCTATCTCTTGGCCATTTATTCATAATCTATCATTTGTGAAGTTCTTTTCTTGCTATCCAAAAAGCATTGTTAGGTTTTATTATAAGTATGTCAACAGGACCTCCAACGGTTTTTCCTCGTTGTTGAAATTTCATCGTATCTATGGTTGTTTGAATTGCGTATTTTGCAAAATCAATAGCATCTTGTATCGTAAAATGATTAAAAGGAATAGGATAATCGGGCAGAACTGCCCCTTCTTTTGTACACATTGTAGTCAATACCCTGCCAAGTACATCTATCTCTCCATCCCATATTGCTCCTTGAATATTGGTATCAATGGTTTCTATTTTATCTATGGCGGTCAAAACCCTGTATAATTTCTGTTCATATGCCTTTTCTGAATTTATATACCCTCCTATTATAAAGTGTGTGTCGATCGTTGGGCACAATGCTTTAAAATATGGGGTTATTGCGTCTTTAATTGTTTCAACGTTGCCATCTTTATACTCATTTATAAAACTTTCTATATACCCAGCGATGGGCTTGTTATTTATGCTAGCTTGACCACAAGTAGATATTCCAACTCCTTTGGGAGTTAAAAAAGTTTTATATGAAGAATCACTATAATGAACCCCATTGTTTTGAACAATGGTTCCATCTTCCTTTCTGATGGTGGTACAGAATGTTGTTCTGCTATCGCTAGCCATTATAATACCTTCACCTAAATGTAATGCTATGATTAGTGACATCCTATGTAATATTATTCATTTGGCAAAGATAGCGATTTTGCATCATATAATATCAAAATCATAAAAAAATATGGCGAAAAAAATTGAAACTAAATTATTACAGTAATATGTTTTTCAAAAAATAATATTACCTTTGCATTTAGGAAAAGCGTTCTTTTGAAATAGTGCAAAATGAGGCGAAATACAGAATCTCGCAGGTTTCTAAATCGTTACCTGTCAAGAAATCGATCTCCGCAAGCTGTTCATTTTCAAAGAGAAAAATAATCTGTAATGTCTTGAAGTGTGAAATGTGATTCGCTTCTTTATATTGCATAATATTGCTATGTCTTTCAAGTACTTATTAACATCAGCAGGATCTTGGATTGGTAGTAGCTTATCACCACCTTTGTACTTATCCAATATCAACTTGGCAATTGGTAGGAGAGGTATTCTGGATAGAACACCAGTTTTAACTCTACGCTTTTTAATCCATATTCTGCCAGTACCATCTTTCTCAAAGTGTTCAGACGATAAGGTTTTAATATCTATATAACTAAGTCCAGTGAAGCATCCAAACAGAAACATATCCTTCGCTCTCTCAAAGCGTGGAATAGGAGTGTCAAAGTTGATAACCTTCCTTAATTCTTCTTCGTCTAAGTAGTCAATCTCTACAGGTTCACGTTCCACCTTGTAAGCATTTACAGGGTTATAGGATATGTAGGAATTGGAAACTGCTAAGTTCAATAGCTTCTTTAAGAACTTTAAATGCTTGGTACTTGAATTCTGCCCCATCTTCTTCTCACCTAATAAGAAGGAATGTAGGCCTTGAATGAAACCTAAATTGATTTCTCGTAGATATAAATCCTCTCTGCCATATTTACTCTTAATGAACTCTTTTAATAATCTGCCAGTGTATTCAAATACCCAATAAGTAGCAGGTGCAACTGTCTTTCCTACCATTGCTTTACGTTCTGCATTATGTTCTTTAAGGATTTCAAGTAGAGATTTCTCTTTAAGAGTTTCCACTTTACCAAAGTAAGCATCTCGTAATAGTTCAGCAGTGATTATAAATCCCTTATCAAGTAGCTCAGCTTCTTTCTGGTATAGTTGAGCCTTTAAAGCTGTTATAAAGCTGTTGAGACTTTTAGCTTCTTCATCCTTCCCTCTAACCTGTTGCTTCGCTTTATCCCAGTTGGAGACTTTGACCTTCTTGCCAGTTGAAAATGAGCATCTCTCGCCATTAACTGTTAGCACTACTTCTATTGAAGCTGTGCCATCTTTCTTAACTCTGCTATCTCTTATGAAAAAGAGGATAGCGAATGAACTTCTTACCATCGTTTAATTATTTAAAATTAGACATGTGGAAGCTCTTTAAATATGCTTTATTGTTCTGTATGTTAGTTTGTTATGTGCAATTCTGTGTGCAGTTTGCCTAAAATTGAAAAGTGGCTGTGATTTGCACACAAACATTCACCATTTTAACCTATTCTTACCCCAAAACACTCCTAAGTCATGCAGCTTGTTTATGCCCAAAGAAGATAGTTCATTCAGTAATTATAGGCAGTCATTTACTAAATATATAATTGATTAGAGAGGGTAGGGGAAGGGATGTCTTAGCCGTTCAATATAAGGAGTCCTTAAAAATAAAAAAAATCCCCATAACTCATAGAATTACAGGGATTTAGTGTATCAGTAATAATCTAATTACTTCTTCATAGCTTCCTCAATAGCAACTGCTACAGCAACCGTAGCACCTACCATCGGGTTGTTACCCATACCCAAGAAGCCCATCATCTCAACGTGAGCAGGTACGGAAGAAGAACCAGCGAACTGAGCGTCACCATGCATACGACCCATCGTGTCCGTCATACCATAAGAAGCAGGACCAGCGGCCATGTTGTCCGGGTGCAAAGTACGGCCCGTACCACCACCAGAAGCAACAGAGAAATACGGGTGACCGTTCTCCATACATTCTTTCTTATAAGTACCGGCTACCGGGTGTTGGAAACGGGTCGGGTTTGTAGAGTTACCCGTGATAGATACGTCAACACCTTCCTTACGCATGATAGCCACACCCTCGCGAACGTCGTCAGCGCCGTAGCACTTAACTTTCGCACGAAGACCGTTAGAGTAAGCTTTCTCCTCGATAACGTTCACCTCACCTGTCATGTAGTCGAACTGAGTCTGTACATACGTGAAACCGTTGATACGAGAGATGATCTTAGCGGCATCCTTACCTAAACCGTTCAAGATAACACGCAACGGCTCTTTACGAACCTTGTTTGCCATCTCGGCGATCTTGATAGCGCCCTCAGCTGCGGCGAAAGACTCGTGTCCAGCCAAGAAAGCGAAACACTTCGTCTCCTCACGAAGCAAACGAGCGGCCAAGTTACCGTGGCCGATACCCACCTTACGGTCATCCGCAACAGAACCAGCGATACAGAATGCCTGCAAACCGATACCGATAGCCTCGGCAGCCTCGGCAGCGTTCGTACAACCTTTCTTGATAGCGATAGCGGCACCTACTACGTAAGCCCAGCAAGCGTTCTCGAAACAGATCGGTTGAGTTTCCTTACACATTGTATAAGGGTCGATACCCTTAGCATCGCAGATAGCCTTTGCGTCTTCGATACCGTTGATACCATATTCGTTTAATACCGCGTTGATATGATCAATACGACGGTCATAACTTTCAAATAAAGCCATATTATTTTTTTACTTTTTAAAATTCTTATTTACTAGGAATAAAGATATCAGAAAGTTGAAAACCAATACACCGCCACAACAAGCCACGTAAAACGCCAACCACGGTTTCTCCGGCTTCATCACGAAATACGTGATAAGCGTAGCCACAGCCGTGATAACACTCAGCCCGATGAGGACACGTGTAAATGTTTTCTTATTCATTACGAGGATCGATATATTTTACAGCTTCTTTGAAACGACCGTAAGAGCCTTTGGCTTTTTCCAGTGCTTCGTTAGCATCCATACCCTTCTTCACCATATCCATGAATTTACCTAAGTGGATAAATTCATAACCGATTACTTCATCGTCAGCATCGAGAGCCATACGAGTACAGTAACCTTCTGCCATTTCCAAGTAACGAGGACCTTTTGCCAATGTACCGAACATGGTTCCTACTTGGCTGCGCAGACCTTTACCCAAGTCTTCCAGACCGGCACCGACAGGCAGACCACCTTCAGAGAAAGCAGACTGTGTACGACCGTAAACGATCTGCAGGAACAATTCGCGCATTGCAGTGTTGATAGCGTCACAAACAAGGTCAGTGTTCAATGCTTCCAACAGTGTTTTGCCCGGCAGGATTTCTGAAGCCATAGCAGCAGAGTGAGTCATTCCGGAGCAACCGATAGTTTCTACAAGTGCTTCCTGGATAATTCCTTCTTTAACGTTCAGAGTCAGCTTACATCCACCCTGTTTCGGTGCACACCAACCGATACCGTGTGTCAAACCAGAAATATCAGAAATCTGAGTTGCTCTAACCCACTTTCCTTCTTCAGGAATCGGAGCACACTGGTGGTTAGCTCCCTTCTTTACAACACACATGTGTTGAACTTCATGTGAATAAATCATAATCGCTAATTTATTATATTAAAGTGTAATAAAACCTTATGCTAATTTTATAGTAATATCGCTTTCTCTAAAGATCGCACAAAGATAAATTTTTTAATCCAGCCATGCAAGAGGCGGGAAAGGTTTAAGGCTCGATGATATTAAAATAAGCGTCCGGAGCCTCAAAAGTGGAGAATAGCTCTTTTAGGCTTTCAAGTTTCCCGGTTACCGATAACTTATGGTTTTGCAGATTTGCCGCTATACTCTCCGGCTGCATGAGGCTTGCGTAGATGACTTGTTTGTCTCCTTCCAAAGTTACGGTAGGGGCCGGATGGAGCCGGCCGATGCGGTTCGATAAAGCGCCGTTCTTTAAGATCAAGGTGGCCTGTTCGTTTGTGTCGGTTAAGATAATATTTATTATTAAGTCTTTATCGGCCGCTTTTTCTCCATTTATTTGGATAGCGAGCAAATCGAATAGCATTTCGGGACTTAGGTTCTGGGACATACGTGCCCGGTTTGAGTTGGCCTTACCTTTACCAGCGATGCCTTCGGTCAGTTCCATAGCTCCGGTCAGGTAGAAATTACGCCACGGACCGCTTTCCGCTTGGTAGCCCAATTGAGCGTACGTGTCCGCAAGTAATTGGCGGGCGGGTTTATGCTTTGGATTAGCGAAAACGAGATGGTTCAGCAAAGTAGCCGTCCAACGGTATTCTCCTTGATTGTATGCCTCTCGTGCCTTTTTCATTATCTCGTCCTCTCCTCCGATAGCCTCTACGTATTTTTTACCTTCTTCTACCGGCGGGAGTGGGTTCAGATGGGCGGGGATGCCGTCGAACCAGCCGAAATACATTTGATATTGGGCTTTTACATTATGGCTAACGGTTCCATAATATCCCCGGTTGGCGAACTCGTTGGCGATAGAGCTTGGTAATTTAATCATCTCTGCTATTTCTCGAGGTGTATATCCTTGATTGGCGAGGTGAAGTGTCTGGTCGTGTAAGTAGCGATATAGATCCCGCTGCTTTTCCCAGTAAGCGACGATGTTCTTATTGCCCCAAGTCGGCCAATGGTGGGTAGAGAAGGATACCTCTACCTGATCGCCGCACTCCGTGATCGCCCGGTCGATATATTTGCTCCATAATTGGCCGTTCCGGACCTTCGCCCCTCGTAAGGTCAGCAGGTTGTGCAGGGTACGGTTGATTTCCTCGGCTACGCAGAAAGCTTTCATCCCAGGGAAGTACATCATGATTTCCGAGGGAGCCTCGGCGCCGGGTACGGACATGAATACGATCTCGACACCATCAATTCGTAAAGTCTCGCCCTCCTCGGATATCTCACGGGTAGGAGGGACCAAGCCCGTAGTTCCTGCCGCGGTAGTTTGTCCTAAACCAGTACCTATATTTCCTTTCTCATTTTTAGGTAGACTGCGGCCATACATATAGGTCGCTCTTCGCCCCATGGCTACACCCGCCATCAGGTTCTCGCTGACGGCATCTTCAAAGAAACCCTTGGGGCCAATGATCTCGATCGTTTCGGGCTTATTGGGGGCGTTCTCCAATATAGCGTCTATTCCCGCGAAATGGTCCACATGAGGATGCGTATAGATAACCGCCTTGACCGGAAGATTTTCTACATGTTTCTTCAGAAGATTATAACCTGCTAGGGCCGTCTCTTTCGAGAGCAATACATCTATGACGATCCAACCGTTATCACTACGGATAAACGTCATATTTGCGAGGTCGAATCCTCGTATCTGGTATATTTTACCGGGTAATACCTCAAATAAGCCGTGTATGCGGTTGAGTTGCCCTTGTCGCCAAAGACTAGGGTTGGCGGATGCCGGAGCCTCTTGACGCAGGAAATCCCAGACAGTTAATCCATACACCTCTTTTCCTGTCTCGTCGATAATGGAAGGTTCGTCTATCGTGGCGATAAAGCCACGGGTAGCGTCTTCAAAATCTTGTTTGTTTTCAAATGGGAGTGATTTCACCACTTGTTCGTTAGCCTCTTTCGTAAACATTGAAGGTTCCGTGTTTTGCGCATATACGAACAAGTGACTGGTAGAGATAAATAAAAGTAAGAACTGTTTTCTAATCTTCATGTTTTTGTGGTTTAAGCGGTTCGCCGTTCAGTAAGATATCGTAGGTAATCGGGCCTATCTTTTTCATCATAAGTCCTACGCCACAGTATTTTTCCTGTGAAAGGCGAATCGCTTTCTCTATTTTGGCGGCGTCCCCGATGTTCCCGTCGATATGGTATGTAGCGTGGAATGCGGTATATACCATCGGGATCGTATCCGAAGTCTCTGCGGTTACGTCGATAGAGATTTTGTCGAAACGTACTCTCATTTTAAGGAAAAGGGAGATTACGTCCATTGCGCTGCATCCGGCCAAGGCGACCAGCATTAAAGCCTTGGGACGGGGGCCTTCATTATTACCCCCGTTCTCGGCTGTTGTGTCGATCGTAACCTTATGGCCGTCCAGCAAGGTCTCGAAAGTCGAGTCCTTCGTCCAGTTTAACGTGATTTGGGCGGACATATCGTGTTATTGTTATTATTATTTCAATATTTCTTGAAGTTTAGCGTCGATCTCCTCGCCATGTAGGTTCTTGGCGATGATCGTTCCGTCCTTATCCACCAATACGGTGTGAGGGATGCTGTTTACCCCGTATAGTTGGGCACCGGAGTTTTTCCAGCCTTGCAAGTCGGAGAGTTGGGGCCATGTGATATTTAGGTCCTTTACGCCTTTCGCCCATGCGTCTGCCTTGCTATCCAAGGAGATGCCAACGATCTCGAAACCTTTGTTCTTGTATTTCTTGTAAGCGGCTACCAAATTCGGCATATCCCGGCGGCAAGGAGGGCACCAACTTGCCCAGAAATCGATCAATACGATGTTCTTGCCATTACCAACGAATTCGGATAGCTTGTGCGTCTTACCGTTCGGGTCGGCCATCTCGAAGTCCACGAACTTCTTGCCTACGGCTACGGTTTTCAGTACATCTAGGTGAGCCATGAGCTTATCGATGTTCGGAACGGCCTTGAAAGCGGAGTCCGCCTTGGCGATAATCTCGTTCTGGGCCGCCTCGTCCAAGCTATAACGGAAATCGTATAATAACTTGGCGGCGGATTGCTTGGTCGTATTATTCAATATGTAAGTCTTGACGGCATCGGTTACCTTTTGGTCGATCTCGTCATATTTCTTCTCGGCGGCGCTTACGACTTCCTTATCCTCTGATTTCATGTCGGCGGAAAGCTTCTCCAGATCCGCACGCAAAGTCTTCATTTGTGCTTGCAGGGCTTTCAATCCGTCATTCTCCGGTGTTCCAGAAACGGCGGAAGCTGCCTCATCAAGAATAGCCTGTAATTTACCATTTTCCAATACGAATATGCTTGTGAAAGGGGCATTCTCGCCGGAAGCGGCACGTTTGGGTTCCACGACATCCTCGGCGAAGGCGAGTTTGCGTAGGGCAGGGGCATCCTGTGTTCCTTTGAACGTGAACGTACCGTTTTGCACCAATGCGCTATCCATTGGGGCGGCGTCTTGTACGCCATATTCATACAGGTAAACGTATTTTCCGTTTAGATCGGTGTTCGCTACGGTACCGTTGATCTCGTAACCCGGTTTTTCGCTGCATGCGGCTAGGAGCAGGGCTGATGCGGCAAGAATAAGATACTTTTTCATTTTGTATTTGTGTTATGTAAGTAATGTATTAAAATATGGAATATTGACTTCGCGAATATACGAAGTCTTTTGTGAAAACCGGACGCAAACCGATGAATAGTTCGCGCCCGGTATGGATATATATAGAGTGTATTAAAGAGGGTGTATTTTATGGGGCATATTTTGCGAATTGGAAATAACATTTTCCTGAATGCAAGTAGGGTAGCATTTTATTCTCCGAGCTATATGTGCCACCCAGAACCCAGACCGGTTGCCGGTTTGGATCATGATCTCCCGTGAAGTCGAATCCTTGGTAAATATTTTTATCTTCTCTGATTGGTAGAGGGATAGACGTTGCCCCAAAGTCTTTGCCTGTACCGGGCGAGATATAGATATGTGTCAGGTTCTTCTTGTTGCCGTATCCGACACCTGCGTTTCCAAAGCGGACATAACCCCCGTTCACGGCCCGGTAACATCTCCCGTGGCTTCCGAGGTTTCCTACGATCCCTCCCCGGTAGTCGGTACCAAGCGTGCTGGTCGCTTTTTGCTGTCCGTTGATTTCTCCCATATTGTAGCAATCCAGTACGTAACTGTCGTCGTTATCGTTAGCCTTTTCTATGCTACCCACGATACCTCCAATGCCATGGCTGTCTTCTTTATCTTTCGGATAGTCTATATTTGCCCGGTTACAGCAGTAACGGACATGTGCTCCCCCTTGCTTCACATACCCCAAGATACCTCCTGCTCCATAATACTTGGCATTCCTGTTTATGGTGATATTTCCGTGGTTAACGGATTTATAAATTGTAATGGCATCCTCGGCGGCACCGGCTATACCGCCCACTCCGCATTCTTTATCTCCTGCGATACCTTGGATTACGCCGAAATTAGCTGCGTCATAAACCTCTATGTCTTTTCCTGAAGTTTTCCCTATGATACCGCCTACGTTATTTGTGGCTGATATCTTACCTAAATTCACGACTTTATTGATCTTTACGCTAGTTCCCGCTACCATACTCCCGAAAATGCCTCCGATATAATTGGATCCTGAGGAGATATTACTGTAATTTACTAGATTGGAAAACTCACAGTGGGATGAGCACGATGCTTGTCCGATAATTCCTCCTACCATAATGGCGCTATTATTCCCATTATTAAATGTTTCTGTTTTCACGCCGCAATCTGATATTTGAGTATCGCTCGCATATCCGATGATTCCTCCGACTGTACTTCTGCCGTAAATGGAAGGTTGCGTGAAGAGTCTTCTGAGAGTAGATTTATCGGCATATCCGACAATTCCTCCAATAGAAGCGGCATTTTCTCGATAGGGTTTTTCCGAATTTATGTTACCCGGGAAAATAGGTCGTGGAATCTTGCTCACGATTACGTTCGTGGTACTGAATTCGGGGGTATAGGTTCCTGTCAACGTCCCATTATATAATTTTCCGATGATTCCTCCTACGTTATTTCCTCCTTTTATTTTGATGTTGGGATTAATCACCAATATTTCCGGATCCAAAAGAATTTCTTTCCCCGGTTCTTGGTAAGATAAGGCTCCGGCTAAAGTGCCACAAATCCCTGAAGAAGCTTCAAGGGATTCATTATCCATATACAATCGTGAGGCCGGGGTAAATTGTATTTGGGTATCATCTAAAGAACCGAAAATACCTCCTATAACAGACTGCCCGGTTATCGAGGCATGAAACAAGGATTCCCCTTTAAGCTCTATCGTAAATGCGTTAGCGTGTGTTTTGTGGGAATATCCGATCATTCCACCCACATAACTACCCCCTTGGATTTGAGACCGATTTGCCGGATTGGACAACTGGAAGTTCTCGATGGCGATGAGGATATTGGTAGGGGTTTCCGACCGGATCTGACCGATCAATCCGCCGACATAGGAGCTACCTTTGATCGGCATGTCGATGGTTATGTCTTTGAAATTGGATGCCGCCTGTAAGAATGCCTCACCGATCAATCCGCCTACGTTCTGGTTTCCGGATATCGGGAAATCGTTTAAGGTGGTATGTTGCAGCTTAATTTTTCTGGCATCGATTTGACCATATAATTTCCCGATCAGACCGGCCACATGATTATTCCCTCTCAAGTTTTTGAAAATCCCGTCGCTACTGATATCCTCCACTTGAATGGAAGCGTTCTCGGCCCAGCCGATCAACGCTCCGATATAAGAGCTGCCGGATTCCGAGAATGAGACGCCCAATCGCACATTCCGGATACTGATTTGTGCCAACGACTGGGCGTTGCCCTCGATATAGCCTATTAAACCGCCAACCTTATCCTTCGTGGACTTGATATTCCCGTTTAAGGTTATATTCTCGATTCGTATATTTCCGTTAGCTACTCCCGCAAGCAATCCGCAACAATTCCCCGGATACTCTATATCCGCTCCTTCTATATCAAGATTCCGGATCACTGCCCCGTCGTGTAAAATGGAGAAAAGCCCGATTGCGTCGCTTTGCTCTCCGCCGTTCGTCCCGAGATAGGTTAGGTTTAGTATCTTATGGGAATCACCGTCGTAGTTTCCCGCGAACGGGGCGCTTTTATAAGCGTTGCCTTGATACAGGCAATTGGGGATAGGAGCTTTGATGTCGGCTATTTGCTTGAAGAATTGCCCGTATCCGTAATTACTGTCGTACGTGGCTAATTGAGACACGAGATAGGCGAAATCGTTGGTGGAAGTAATCAGATAAGGATTTTCTTCCGTACCTTCGCCATTCAGCATCTCGTAAATATATTTAGTATCACGTACCATACTGACCATCTTGTCACGGAATGTCAGATGATAGCTTAGTGGATAGACGCTGCCTTCTTCATCGAATTTTAACCAAAGTATATAGTCTCCATCTTCTAATACCAGATTATTGGGGATAAACATTTCACAGGAAAGAATCCCCGCGTTTTTCCGGATCTTACCTTCCATGAGCTGTATGGAGTTATCGCTCAGCGATCTCAACTGGAAAAAGATCTGTTCTCTCGTATCTTGTATGGGAGTTTTGCCTTCCGGCAAGGAGAACGTGCTTATTAGATGAGATTCTGTCTCTTGCAAGGTCGATCCGCAGTCGTTTCGTATGATGTCATCGTCCGCGCATCCGCCGAGCAAGATGATAAGCATGCATGCGCATATATTCCATATTGTTTTAGTGTATGTTTTCATGTTTGTTTGTTCGTTTATTTATAAATTAGGTTTATCAAATTGCATCTCGGATTTCTTAGGGATCGGAAAGCTACCTGTTTCGTTGGATGGTATTTCCCATTTTACATCAAAGTCCCATCCAGTAAAGGTCTTTTCCGACTTTAAGTCTTGTAAGCAGAATATGTTCATAATCACAGGATTCGGTTGCTCTACAGTGCCCAGCATACAGTAATTCCCAAAATAAGAAACGGATGCGGGAGGTGCGAAAAGATGCCAATTCTCCCCGACATTCAAGTTTCTACTTACCGTTACGTTTTGATTGACAACTCCAATTATGGCATTGGCTCTTTTATTTGAGCGTCCCATATTTATACAATCGGAGATAAGGCAACTTTGCTGAAGTTGGCCTACCAAGCCTCCGCTGCTATATTGGCCAATCTCTCCGGCGTTCAAGCATTGTGTGATAACGACGGAGTTTTCCACGAAATCATCAAGAGTGGCCGAAACCGAATTGCCGAAACTGACTAACGCTAGCGCACCTCCCATCAAGGCTACAGCGGGAACACCTTCGGGGAAAGTGATAACTGTAACAAAAAGCAAGGCTGAATTGACCGCGCAACAAACACCACTGACAACCGTATGTAGAACTTCTTCGTTTTTTTTGCTTTTAAGGATCTGTTTGGAGAGCAACCCTCTCTTATAATTCATCGCATCACTATAAATCTGGTGGTTTGCCCCACTTTCAAACCATTCTGTTAATGCCTTTCGATTAGACATGAACCTATTTGTCATATCTTTGCTCCTCAGTTTGATGCTTGCGAACGATAGGTTATCTATTTTATTGGCCAGTTTCGTGTCCATGTCTGATTCCAACATGGCGATATCATGGGTAATGACACCTTTCAGCCTCTCTGTTTCTATAGTCTCCGGATGACCGTGTGAAATAAGCCCGAATACGCTAAAACCTTCTGATAAAATATCGATATCATTTAAGACGAGGCTAAGTACTGTAAGGGCGCAGTTAACAAGGATTTCTCCGCTTTCTCCCACGATTTTAGCGAAAGGGACAAATCCGACAAGAGTAGACGCCAGCTCGAATGTGGCAAACCCCAAGGATACGCCATCCATGATCGTCCATTTCTTTGCGTCGCCTACCTCGCCGATCATACCGCCGAGGTATGAGGAGCCTGATATCGGCGCGAAATTGGAACAATAGTTCATGGCAAGCGTATTCCCTGCCCTTCCTATCATACCACCGGCATATTCATGGTAGGAGGCTACTTCCCCCAGATTCGTGTTAATACCCAACGAGCCGGCAAGGATGGAACCGGCTATTCCTCCGCTATAAGAGGAGGCGATTACTTTATTGAAATTCGCCGTATTGGTGATGGAGGCCAAGGGAGCGAATCCTAAAATTCCACCAGCGAAGGATGAATTAGCCTCGATCATACCCTCATTATACGATTTATAAGCGCCAAGTTGCGCCTCACCGCATAATCCTCCTATATAACTGTCGCCGTTTATATTCCCCGAGTTCGAGCAAAAACCGATAAACGTGTTATTATAATAAGTTTTCGGCTGGGTAGTTACCAGTGTGCTTCCGATAATTCCCCCTACGCCCCTGCTTCCTTGCACCGTCCCGCTGTTTCGGCTGGAAATGATGGTGCTCAATCCGCTTCCTCCGGCGATCCCGCCCGCTCCTACATTATATATAGAATTGGCAGGAAGGTTTCCGGGAGGAGCGGTTGTGGATGCGGCACCTTTGATAGTGCCATTATTGCTGCATGAATATACATAGAGCGTATCGGCGTACCCAACGATTCCTCCGGCACAATTGTAAGATGCGGTTACCTTGGTATTCCGGTTGTGGGAGTTCGTGATTTGTGTCATTGAGTACACTGTTCCTCCGCCAAGGATTCCTCCTACGGCGATCGCCCCGTTTATAGTGCAATCCTCTACTGAGCAGGAATCTATCCAGAGATTTACGTTCGGATCTACCATGCCGGCGATCCCGCCTATGGCCATGCCGTCCGTGACTACGCCATCGCTACGGCTTTCGATGGTGGATTTTTTTACTACGCACCCTTTTATAAATGTCTTATTGATGCTTCCCCCCTTGGTGGTAACGGCTCCTACGATAGCCGATAGCGCTCCATAGCCGGTTATGGTGGCTTTCTCGATGGTGAGATTCGAGATGATGGCTTGATTTACGAAGCCGAACAAACTAGCGCCCACGGCGTTTTTATCTAACATTTTCAAATCCCGGATCGTATAGCCGTTGCCGTCATAATAGCCCGTGAAAGGATAACTGGCTGATAATCCGATCTGGTACCAGTTGCCCTCCCAGCCGCATTGGTCATTATAGTTGGCCATGCTAATGTCATTTTGTTGTTCGAAGCAGGTGTAGGAATTAACAAGGTTACCATTGTTATGGAAGTTGAGGATCGCTTCTTGTATCTTCGCCAAATCATCGGCAGAGGTTATCCGGTACGGATCTTCCGGCGTACCGTTCCCATACAGGCCGATTCGCTCGTCACGGTTGGTTTCGGTGGAGATCCCATTCTCACTGACGGTAATGTAGCACCCCATGCCGAACTCCCCATTCCGCCCGTCAATGTCCGGGCAATCCGATTGGATGGTATATTCCATATATAGTAGCTGGTATTTACCCTCCTTCAGCCCTTTTTCCATAGTGAATAGGGAAGTCCCGGATAATCGCCGGTGCTTGGCTTTCCGTTGGATAATGTTCCCGTCGGGAGTCTTGATGTGGAAAGTCAGGTCTCCATACGTGAAATCTTCGGTTTCTTTCGTGAAACTGATCAGATCGTGTACTCCTTCATAGGTGTCCTCTGTGGAGGCCGGGATATCCGGAATGTTTTTGTCATCCGAACATCCCATCAGAATCAAAAGAAAGAAAAGGAGAAAAAAATAATTTGTCTTCATATATAGCTTGTTTTTAGGATTAACAGATATCGTTTCAATATGCGAATAGTAATCCTAAAAGCTGTCCGTGTGGCGCAAAACATTTGTCCGTGTGGCGCAAGTTTTTGAAATATAGTATTTTAATTTTCTTTTTCTTTCTCCGCAAGTTTTCGATATTCGTTAGGAGACAGGCCATAGCTCTGTCGGAAAAGGCGGTAAAATACCGAGCGGGAAGCGAACCCGGAGTCATAGCATATTTGATCGATCGAGAGGGCGGAGGGAGAGGAGAGCAGTTCGGCGGCATGCTTTAGACGAAAGTCATAAATATATTCGCGGACGGTCATATTCCCGCTGTAAGTACGTACGGCTTCCATCAAGTAGGTACGGTTGGTCCCCAAACGTTGTGCCAGATCATCCCGGTTCAAGGTGGGATCGGTGTATAGCTTTTCTTTTTCCAATAACTCGTTCAAGTTTATGAATAAACGTAATTCCCGGGAAAGATCGTTCTCGGGTATTTGCTTAATGGTTTCCACCGCCTTATTCTCCTGCCGGATCTGTTCCTGTATACGTCTGTAAAGCACTTGATTCTTTGCTTTTAGACATTGGGAATAAATGATATATCCCGCTAGCAAAAGGACAAGGAGCAAGCAACCGGTAAAGGCGGCGAACATCCAGTTCCTTGCGTATTGCCTCTCTTGGTTGAGCCGGTCTACCTCGTAAATAGTCCGTAGTTGATCCATCCGAGAGGCGATATCCAACCGGTTTACCGAGTCTTTCACCTGTATATACGTATGATAGAGCGATATACAGGACCGGGGATCTCCGGAATGAGCCAGAAGTTCCGCTTTCTTCAACAAATCGTCCATATAGAAAGATAGGTCACCCTCATGAGCAGTTAACAGGATATCCATATCCTTGATAGCCCCTTGGTAATCTCCTGTCATTTTCCGTAATTCTCGACGAGCCTCGTAAAAATGCTCATAAGCGTTGGCCGGGATCTGGGGATGAATAAACCGGGCTGCCTCATCCAACAATCGTCTCGCCTCTTTTATTTGCCCTTTCTTTAGGAAAGAGAAGGCTTGGAGAGAGCGGGAGGTGACAGGATAATGTCCGGTAGGATCTACTTTCCCATGCTCGTCCCTCCATTTGACGAGGGCGGCATAGCTGTCGGCGTAACGGGATATGCGTTCCGTGTCGTTTACCTTCAGGGCGGTCATGAAGAGCCATTCGTAAAGAACGGCCGAGATGTAGAGTACTTGGTTCTCGCCATTCTCGTAAGTGGGGCATATAGCGATCCCTTTTTCCAGCGAGGTGAGGGCTTGGTCGTACAAGCCGAGTTTATAATACATGCTGCCTTGTACCTGCAAGGCCATCGTCATGCCTACCGGTTGTTTAACCTGTTGCGCCGTCTCGAACATGGTTGTGGCTTCCTCACGGGCCTCGTCGAACCGTCTTTGCTTGAACAATCCGGATATATAAGTATTATAGGTGGAGAAGTAGAAACTGTATTGCTTGGCATCCAATATAAAAGGAAGGCTTTCCTGCGCCTCGATGATAGCCGAATCCACGGAGTAGAAATTAAAGAGGCATTGTATACGATTCAATCTTGATTGACAGATAGCCGGAGTATCGTACCGGTCGATAGCGTCGTTGAGCGTAGCGTCCCAGTCGGCGATATCGTTGGTGGACATGGCTATACGCATCAGTAGATCATGCTTTTCCTTACCCACGCTCGCTGCGGCCCGTTGTCGCAATGAATCTGTCGGGGGATGTCCTTGCGCTTGTATCTCGTTATGAGACGAGATCAGGCAGATAAGCGATAATAGGAGTGCAAGAGGGCTTTTTCGCATCGAATTTTGTGATTAACTAACGTTAATAGAAGGTGTAAATATACGAAGTCTTTTGTGATAATTAGGTGCAAGTTGATGAATAGTTTACTCTATTGTGCCATTGAAGTAGCCTACAGAGTAAACGGATTAAAAAAATACAATAAAGCATTTGTTTGAAATAGTTTGTAACTGGCTTATAATTAGTGGAATATAAATTATGATAGAGATTTGAGTAAAACACGTACATGTTTTCGAAAAAACATGTACGTGTTTCTTGAAAATTACGTACGTGTTTTTGGAAAGATACGACCGGGTAAAAAAACAGCCAAGTAAAATATACAATAAGCTACCTGTTTTCTCGTGTTCACTTCATGGTGACACACCCTCTTCTTGTTGAAGGTTGACTATGTCTCCAATGAAAATCTGTCCAAATTATTGAAATAAGTGGAGTTTTATGTACTTTTGAGGACTAAACAACGGATGATCGAGACAATGACATTTAAAGAAGTACTTCAAAGATTCCGTACCGAATCTTTTACCGAAAGAGAAAAAGGAGCGAAGTTTGAGAAACTGATAAAGAAATGGTTCCAAACGGACCCCCGCTATGCGGATAAACTACAGGAGGTTTGGCTTTGGGAGGAATTTCCGGGGAAAAAGGATTTCGGAGGGAAAGATCTAGGTATAGACTTGGTGGCGAAAACTGATTTGGGTGATTATTGGGCCATCCAGTGTAAATGTTATGACGAGAAGGCCGTCATAAGCAAGGCGGTCGTAGACTCCTTTATATCCACCGCTCATCGTGCGTTTATAGATGATTTAACCTTGAAGACCACGTATTTCAGTAACCTGATCTGGGTTTCTACCACCTTGCGCTGGGGAGCGAATGCGGAAGAGACGTTGAAAGGTCAAGACATTCCGGTGACTCGTATCAATATGCATGAGTTGGAGGCTTCTCCGGTTGATTGGGATAAACTCTTGAAAGGGGATACGGGAAAAGCGGCTTTACGGGAAGGTAAACAGCCTCGCAAGCATCAGTTGGAAGCGATGAAAGCGGCTCATGAATATTTCAGGGTACATGACCGGGGAAAACTAATCATGGCTTGTGGAACGGGAAAAACGTACACCTCCTTGGAGATCATAGAGCAAGAGACCGGGGGCAAGGGACTGATTTTATTCATGGTCCCCAGTATCGCTCTTTTAGGACAATCGCTGAATGCTTGGATGACAGATACGAAGTACAGGATGAAGGCTGTTTGTATTTGCTCGGATTCCAAGGCTTCCAAAAGGAACGATTTCGATAATGACGAGACGAGTATCATCGATAACCCATTGCCCGCCACGACAAATATCAACTCGATAAAACGGCAATTATTAGGCTATAAGGATACGGACGGACTGGTTGTCGTATTCTCGACCTATCAAAGTATAGATGTCTTGGCCGAGGCGCAGCGAGCGCTATTGGAGGCTGATCCGTCTTATGGCATATTCGATTATATCGTTTGCGACGAGGCGCATCGGACAACCGGTTTTAAGCAAAAAGGTCGTGATGAGAGTCATTTTACTAAAATACATAACAATGACTTGATCCGAGGGAAAAAGCGTCTTTACATGACGGCTACTCCACGTTATTATAATGACAATGCCAAGGCGACGGCTAAAGACAAGGATTTAGTGTTGTGGAGCATGAATAACCCGGACTATTATGGCGAGGAGTTTTTCCGGATCGGATTCGGACGTGCCGTGCGTGAGGGACTGCTGACGGACTATAAGGTATTGGTGCTGACGATTAGCGAGGATGATATCCCGGATTCTATCCTAGAGGATGTCAAGGATAAACAACAAAAGGAAATAAAGATGGACGACGCCAGTAAGCTGATCGGTTGCATCAATGGCTTGTCCAAACGCATAAAAGGAGATAAGGGGGTTACGAAGGAGGCGGACCCGGTATTGATGCGGAGGGCCGTGGCGTTTTGCTCGACCATTAATCCGAGTGAGCGGGGGAGCGGTATCTCTTCCAAGGGGTTTGCTGCCGTGATGCCTACGATGGTGAGAAAATATAAGGAATCCTTGTCGGAGGAAGTACGGGAAGAGGTCGTGGATATCGAGGTCCAACATATCGACGGGGCGATGAATGCCGCTACACGGGAGGAGAAGATCGCTTGGCTGAAGGAGGAGACCGGCAATCCGCACGAGTGCCGTATTCTATCGAACGTGCGTTGCTTGTCCGAAGGGGTGGATGTGCCGGCTTTGGACGCTGTTCTTTTTGTCGCCGCCCGTAATAGCGAGGTGGATGTCGTGCAGAGCGTGGGGCGTGTGATGCGTACGTTCCACAAGGGGGCTTCGGATGAGAAGAAATATGGTTATATCATTGTCCCGGTAGTCGTTCCGGCAGATGTGGAGCCGGAGAAGGCGATGGAGGATAACGAGCGTTTTTCCGTGGTCTGGAAAATCTTGAATGCCTTGCGTGCCCACGACGATGAGTTTAACGCTACGGTCAATAAGATACATTTGAATAAGGTGAAGCCTCCCAAGGTGGTTGTCGCCGGGATACCGCAAGGCTCGGGCCGGATGCACGGGAAGGATTGGATGCCCGATCCGCAGGATCAACAGACGGGGGCGACCGAGCTAAGTAATGAGGAAATCGCTCGCCAGTTGGAACTTCGTTTCGGTTCTTTGCAAGATGGGATCTACGCGAAGATGGTCGAGAAGGTCGGAGATCGCCTGTATTGGGAGAACTGGGCGAGGGAGATCGGTTTGATCGCCCAGAAATTTATAGAGCGCATCGCCCGTGTCGTGAAAGAGGGATTGCACAAAGAGGCTTTCGTTGAATTCTTGAATGGCTTGCAAAAGAACTTGAACCCTTCCATTGACGAGGGACAAGCGGTGGAGATGCTGGCGCAGCATATGATTACACGTCCGGTATTCGATGCCTTGTTTAAGGACTATCAGTTTGTCAAGAATAATGCGGTCAGCCGTAGTATGCAACGTATGTTGGAGCTACTGGAGAGCGAGGCCATGGAAAAGGATACGGAGGTATTGAATAAATTCTATGAGAACGTGCGCATGAACGTAGGCGATATTGACAATCTGGAAGGAAAGCAGATGCTTATCAAGAATCTGTATGAGAAGTTCTTCAAGGGTGCTTTCCCGAAGACCGTGGATAAGCTGGGTATCGTTTATACACCGGTGGAATGCGTGGATTTTATTATCCATTCCGTTGACGATATCTTGCGCAAGGAATTTGATTGCAGCCTTTCGGATGAGAATGTGCATATCTTAGATCCTTTCACGGGGACAGGTACTTTCATTACCCGTTTGCTACAAAGCGGTTTGATCCGTCCGGAGGATCTGGAACGTAAATATAAGAATGAGATTCATTGCAATGAGTTGGTCTTGCTCGCTTATTATATCGCTGATGTCAATATCGAGAGCGTTTTCCATAGTCTCGTAAAGCGAGATACTTATTTGCCGTTCGAGGGCATTTGCTTAACGGACACTTTCCAGACAACCGAGAACGAGGAGAAAGTCTTGGATCAGACTTGGTTTCCCGAGAATGCGGCGAATGTGGATAAGCAAAAGAAAGCTCCGGTACGGGTTATAATGGGTAATCCTCCGTACTCGGTCGGACAGAAATCGGCGAATGATAATGCGCAGAATTTGAGTTACGCTCATTTGGATAAACGGATTGCCGAGACCTATGTGAGAGCTGCTAATACAACTCTGAAAAACTCATTATATGACAGCTATATAAAAGCGTTTCGTTGGGCGAGTGATCGCATCGCGGATTGTAAGGATGGGGGTGTGGTAGCTTTCATTAGTAATGGGGCTTGGATTGATGGCAATGCTCAGGAAGGATTTAGAAAATGTCTTGAGGACGAATATTCGAGTATATATGTGTTGAATTTAAGGGGAAACCAACGTACGAGTGGTGAGTTATCTCGTAAAGAAGGCGGTAAAATATTTGGTTCAGGTTCTCGTACGCCTATATCAATTACTCTTTTAGTAAAGAACCCGGCAAAGAAAGGGAAAGCGACGATTTATTATCATGATATCGGTGATTATTTATCACGTGAGCAGAAGCTTAAAAAGATTAGTGAGTTTGGTTCCGTTGATTCTAGTGAATTACAGTGGGAGATTGTTGCTCCGAATGAGAAAGGGGACTGGATTAATCAGAGAGGGAATGTGTTTGACTCATTGATAAAATTGGGAGATAAAGAAGATAAGAAAAATAAAATGACAGTGTTTGTTCCATGCTATGGAAGAGGTTTGGCTACTTCTAGAGATGCGTGGTGTTATAATAGTAATGAAGAGAATCTAGAAACAAATATTCAAGTCTCAATTGATTTTTATAATAGCGAGGTTGATCGTTATCAAAAAGCTGTACAAGAAAATCCTGACATTAAAGTATATGATTTTATAAAATATGATTCTACGAAGTTCTCATGGGATAGAGCTCAAAAAGAGGTGGATTGTCCTAAGGGCGTGAAATATTCATTTGGGAAAAAGTCTTTGAGAGATGCCATGTACAGACCTTTCTTTAAACAACATTGTTACTTTAATAGAAAGCTGAATAACTGTGTTTATCAATTGCCGCAAATATTCCCAACATCTAAATATAAAAATTTAGTGATTTGCGTGAAAGGAATCGGAGACAAAGATTTCTCTTGTTTAATTGCTGATTGCATTCCTGATCTTCAAGTTATTTTTAATGGTCAATGCTTCCCTCTCTACTGGTACGAAGAAAACAAGAACAAGCAGCAAACCTTGTCCTTATTCGATACCGAATCAAATGATGATTTCATTCGTCGAGACGGAATTACCGACTGGATACTGAAAGAAGTCCGTACCCGTTTCGGTAATGCCCGGAAGATCACGAAAGAAACCATCTTCTACTATGTGTATGGCTTGCTTCATTCCCCAAAATACCGGGAAGCCTTTGCGGCCGATTTGAAGAAATCCTTACCACGTATCCCGATCGTGGAAGATATAGACGCATTCCTCGATTTCTCCTATGCGGGTAAGCAACTGGCTAATCTGCATCTGAATTATGAGGAAATACCTGCGTATGAGGGCGTGACAGTCATTGGCGACAGGCAAAAGGAGGAAGCCCCGGATGGTCGTATGATTGCCGGAACTACGGATCTATATGCGGTCAAGGTGGATTATAAATACTATGAGGTAGAGAAAATGCGATTCCCCAAAAAGGGGCAAAAGGATACGATTATCTACAACAGCTCGATTCGCATAGAGAACATACCCGATGAGGCGTATGAGTACATCGTGAACGGTAAATCCGCTATCGAATGGATCATGGAGCGCTATCAAGTGAAAACCGATCCAAGTAGCTTGATCAAGAACGATCCGAATGACTGGAGCCGTGAGCATGATAACCCCCGTTATATCTTGGACTTGCTACTCTCCGTAATCAACGTGAGCGTACAAACCATGGAGATCGTCAAAAAGTTACCGGATTTAAAGTTGGAATAAGAAAATAGTAAAAGGGGCTTCTTGTGAGGAATTCATATTTATTATTTTATAATCTAGAGATACACCTAGGGATAAAGCTTGCATGCATATAAAGTCTTTATGTAAAGGAGCTAAAAAGGTGTGTTTATACGATAAAGTATTATGTATTTGGGGCGGACGATGAAGGAGTTGATCTATATTGTCAGACCTGTTTTAGGAAATCGGCTTGTAAAGTGTTAATCATTCCTTCGGAACCAATTTTAGGGTGATTTTTCAATGAACATATCCCCCTGTCTTTTTATTAATACGGATTTTTTTCCTTATATTCGCGTCACTTTTGAACACGTATCAAATAATTTCTAAATAAATCAATTAAGAAATGACAAAGAGTGCATTACAAATCGCAAGAGCAGCTTACCAACCGAAGGTACCCGCTGCGTTGAAAGGTGCAGTGAAAGCCGTTGACGGCGAGTATACTCAATCAGTAGCCGATCAGGAAGAAATCAAGAAATTGTTCCCGAACACTTACGGAATGCCGATCGTTACATTCGAGAAGAGTAACGAGGAGAAGGCTATGCCTGTCATGAACGTTGGTGTGATCCTTTCCGGTGGTCAGGCTCCCGGTGGTCACAACGTGATCGCTGGTTTGTTCGATGGTATCAAGGCTCACAACGCAGATTCTCGTCTGTATGGTTTCATCTTGGGCCCGGGCGGTTTGATCGATCATAAATATATGGAATTGACGGCTGATATTATCGACGAGTACCGTAACACGGGCGGTTTCGATATGATCGGTTCCGGACGTACGAAATTAGAGACGAAAGAGCAATTCGATAAAGGTCTTCAGATCTTGAAAGAGCTTGATATCAAGGCTTTGGTTATTATCGGCGGTGACGATTCTAACACGAACGCTTGCGTATTGGCCGAGTATTACAAGGCTATCGGCGCCGGCGTACAGGTAATCGGTTGCCCGAAGACGATCGACGGTGACTTGAAGAATGCCCAGATCGAGACCTCTTTCGGTTTCGACACGGCTTGTAAGGTTTACTCCGAGGTAATCGGTAACATCCAACGTGACTGTAACTCCGCTCAGAAATACTGGCACTTCATCAAATTGATGGGTCGCTCCGCTTCTCATATCGCTTTGGAGTGCGCTTTGCAGACTCAACCGAACGTTTGTATCATCTCCGAGGAGGTTGAGGAGAAGAATATGTCTTTGGACGATATCGTTACTTACGTGGCTGGTATCGTGGCTAAGCGTGCCGCTGAGGGTAACAACTTCGGTACGGTATTGATCCCTGAGGGCTTGATCGAGTTCGTTCCGGCTATGAAACGCTTGATCGCCGAGTTGAACGACTTCTTGGCTAAGCACGATGCTGAGTTCAAGATGATCAAGAAGAGCGAGCAACGTGCTTATATCATCAGCAAGTTGACGAAGGAGAACTCTGATCTGTACGCTTCTCTTCCGGAGGGCGTAGCTCGTCAGTTGTCTTTGGACCGTGACCCGCACGGAAACGTACAGGTTTCTTTGATCGAGACTGAGAAGTTATTGTCTGAGATGGTTGGCAAGAAATTGGCTGAGTGGAAGGCCGAGGGCAAGTACGTAGGCAAGTTCGCCGCACAACACCACTTCTTCGGTTACGAGGGTCGTTGCGCCGCTCCGTCTAACTACGATGCGGACTACTGCTACTCTTTGGGTTACACGGCATCTTGCTTGATCGCCGCCGGTAAGACAGGTTATATGTCTTCCGTACGTAACACGACCGCTCCCGCTGATCAATGGATCGCCGGTGGTATCCCTGTTACTATGATGATGAACATGGAGAAACGTCATGGCGAGATGAAGCCGGTTATCCAGAAGGCTTTGGTTAAGCTTGACGGCGCTCCTTTCAAGGCGTTCGCCGCTAACCGTGACGAGTGGGCTTTGACTACTAGCTATGTATATCCGGGTCCGATCCAGTACTTCGGTCCGACGGAGGTTTGCGACCAGCCGACTAAGACTTTGCAGTTGGAGCAAGCTTAATACAGACTTATACATTATATAATATATAAGCTAGAGAGGATGTCATTTATTTGGCATCCTCTTTTTATTTACATACATTTGCCACGAGATCTTAAACCTAAAAATAAATCTTTATAACACATGGATTCCATGAAAAAGAAAATCGCCTATCTATTGCTCCTTTTGATGCTGATACCTGTCGGCTCGTTCGCCAAGGAGAAACGTACGTTCGAGATCAAGGACGGTCATTTTTATGTAAACGGGAAGGTAACCCCGATCCTCTCGGGTGAGATGCATTACCCTCGTATCCCTCATCAATATTGGCGGCATCGCCTTCGGATGATGCGAGCGATGGGCTTGAATACGGTCGCTACCTATGTCTTCTGGAACCTGCACGAGACGGAGCCGGGTAAATGGGATTTCGAGGGAGACAAGAATCTGGCCGAGTATATCCGGATAGCGGGAGAGGAGGGATTGATGGTAATCCTCCGTCCCGGCCCGTACGTATGCGCCGAGTGGGAGTTCGGTGGTTATCCGTGGTGGTTGCAGAATATACCGGGCATGGAGATCCGCCGGGATAACCCGGAGTTCTTGAAACGCACGAAGCTTTATATCGATAAGCTTTACGAGCAGGTCGGCGACTTGCAGGTATCGAAAGGCGGCCCTATCATCATGGTGCAGGCCGAGAACGAGTTCGGCTCTTACGTGGCGCAACGTAAGGATATCCCCTTGGAGGAGCATCGCCGCTACAACGCCAAGATCAAGCGGCAATTGGCGGACGCCGGTTTCAACGTGCCTCTGTTCACCTCGGACGGAAGCTGGTTGTTCGAGGGCGGTTCCACCCCGGGAGCGTTGCCTACGGCGAACGGGGAGAGCAACGTGGAGAACTTGAAAAAGGTGGTGAACGAGTATCACGGGGGAGTAGGCCCGTATATGGTAGCCGAGTTTTATCCCGGTTGGCTGATGCACTGGGCGGAACCATTCCCCGATATAAGCGATTCCGGCATAGCGAGGCAGACGGAGACGTACCTCCAAAACGATGTCTCTTTCAATTTCTATATGGTTCATGGCGGTACGAATTTCGGCTTCACCAGTGGCGCCAATTACGACAAGAAGCATGATATCCAGCCGGATTTGACCAGCTACGACTACGACGCCCCGATCAGCGAGGCGGGTTGGGTAACCCCGAAGTTCGACTCGATCCGCAACGTGATCCGGAAATACGTCACCTATGACGTCCCCGAGGCTCCGGCCCCTATACCGCTGATCGAGATCCCGTCGATCTCCTTGACGAAAGTAGCCGATGTGTTGGCCTTGGCGAAAGAAGGGGAACCGGTAGCGTCCACGACACCCCTCACGTTCGAGCAATTGAATCAAGGATACGGCTACGTCTTGTACTCAACCCATTTCAACCAACCCCTGAAAGGCCGTCTGGAGATACCGGGCTTGCGTGATTACGCTACGATCTACGTGGATGGCGAGCGTGTCGGCGAGTTAAACCGTTGTTTCAACCAATATGCGATGGAGATCGATATTCCGTTCAACGCTACCTTGGACATCTTGGTGGAGAACATGGGGCGTATCAATTATGGCGAGGAGATCGTCCGCAATACGAAGGGGATCATCAGCCCGGTCAAGATTAACGGCAGCGAGATATCGGACTGGAAGATGTACAAGCTCCCGATGGACCGGATGCCGGCTTTGGCCTCCGGCGAACCTTATGTCTATAAGAATGGCTCGCCCGAGGTAGCGGCGTTGGGGAATAAGCCGGTTCTCTACGAGGGAACCTTCCACCTGTCCGATACCGGCGATACGTTTATCGATATGGAGGATTGGGGAAAGGGCATTATTTTCATCAATGGCATCAATATCGGTCGCTATTGGTACGCCGGCCCTCAGCAAACGCTTTACATACCGGGCGTATGGCTGAACAAAGGAGAGAATAAAATCGTTATTTATGAGCAGCTGAATAATGACCGGAAGTCGAGCGTACGGACGGTCAAGACTCCTGTCTTGACAAAACTAAAGAAAATTACAGCCATGGAGAAAAAGAATCGTTTGATGGAAAAAACAGTAAGCCCGTTTAGCGTGGATGAGACGATGCGGCGGATCGAAGAGATTATCAAGTCTCAAGGAGGTTCCGTGTTCGCCATGTTCGATCATGGGCGAAACGCTAGCGAGGTAGGGATGAAGCTGCCTCCGAATAAGGTGATCGTCTTCGGCTCGCCGAAAGTCGGGACTTTATTGATGCAGCAAGATCCGTCTATCTCTTTGGAGCTGCCGCTACGTATCTCCGTTTGGGAAGATGCGGACGGCAAGGTTTGGATTGGTTCCCCGAATCTGGAGACGATCGCCTCCGAATACGGGATGGAAAACAGCGGCGTCATCGAGAAGATGCAAGAGGCCGTAACGAATATCGTGAGTAAATCGATAGCCGGCAGCCGGTAAGGCTCACGGATCTAATGCGATAAGAGCTTAGGAGGATGTCGGTAAAACGGCGTCCTCTTTTCTTTTATATGGCCCAAGAGACTCGTTTACCGTGCTGTAGATTGATAATAAGGTTTAAAAGTCTTCGGAAAAATTAGGAATAGATTGTATTTTTTTATGCGGTTTTTAACATATTGTTGATTCTTGTGAAGGTGTCTTTTTGTTAACAAGAATAAGCCTTATTGGGTCTATAATAGCTATTTGTACGAACACATATCCGCAAGTTCAAGGGAATGTGAAAAAAATATGCATACTATTGTTGTTTATTAAGAATAATAATTTATATTTGTACCCGTATCCGAAGAGTGGATATAATTATTAATGTTAACCTATTTTTGTGTTATGATGAACAAACAGTTGGCTTTTGTTAAAAGCGGGCTGGGTTTGGCACTTTGTTTCCTTATGGTCGGTGCGGGTGTAACCCCTCCAATCCATGCGTCTAACGCGAATGTGTCCATCTCCCAACAAGCTAAGAAAGTTACCGGTACGGTAACTGACGCAAAGGGTGAACCCCTTTTGGGTGTGAATGTTGTAGTAAAAGGTACTACAAACGGTACGATTACCGACCTTGACGGTAAGTATTCCTTGGAAGTTGAGCCCAACTCCATTTTAGTCGTTTCCTACATTGGTTATGTATCTCAGCAAATTCCTGCTTCGGGAGAAGTGGTAAATGTGACATTGAAAGAAGATACGCAAAACCTTGATGAGGTCGTAGTAGTAGGTTACGGTACGCAGCAGAAGAAAGATATCACAGGCTCCGTGGCGGTAGTCGATACGAAAGACCTTTTGGCATCTTCCGGATCTTCCGCTACCCAGCAGTTGCAAGGTAAGGCTGCCGGTGTATATATCGGTCAGTCAGGTTCCCCCGGTTCCCAGTCTATGGTTCGTATTCGTGGTATCAATACGGTTAATGATAATGGTCCGTTGTACGTAATTGATGGCGTGTCAACACGTAACCAAGATTTAAGCTCCTTGAACCCGAACGATATCGAGAGTATGCAGGTATTGAAGGATGCCTCCTCCGCCGCTATCTATGGTGCGCAGGCGGCCAATGGTGTTATCTTGATTACGACGAAAAAAGGTACCCGATCCGGTCAACCTAAATTGACTTATGATGGATATGTCGGTGTTCAGAAAACAGGCAAGCGCTATGACGTTTTGAATTCTATGGATCGTGTGAACTTGGAATGGGACGCAAAGGCTAGTAACTATGCATTGTTAGGTTCCAATGAACTTCCTTCACACGTGCAATTCGGAACAGGTGAACGTCCTTCTATTCCTAATTATTTGACGCAAGCTGGTGCGGGTGGTCGTACGGATATTAATCCCGGCGATTATAATTACCCGGGTACGACTTATGCGCCGTTCTCTGACACAAATTGGTGGGATGAGGTAGACCGTGCGGCTATGATTCAAAACCATCAAGTTGGCTTATCTGGTGGTACTGAAAAGGGACAATATAATTTAAGTGCGAATTACTTCAAGCAAGATGGTACGGTTATTGATTCTTACTACCAGAGATATCAAGTACGTGCTAACACCTCTTTCAATGTTCGTGATTGGTTACGGGTAGGAGAGAATTTAACTTATGCGTTTACGAAAGATAATGGCTTGAACTCTAGCGGCGCTGAGAGTAATCCATATTCTTGGACTTATCGTGCTTCTCCTTATGTACCGGTATATGATATCGCAGGTAATTTTGCCGGTTCAAAATTCGCTGGAACGGGTAACTTCCAGAACCCGGTTGCCAATCAAAAGAGAAATAAGGATAATTACTATACACATAACCGCGTATTTGGTAACCTATGGGCAGAGGCCGATATTATCAAGGGATTAACTTTTAGAACGAATTTCGGTTTGGACTATACGAATGGTTATTATTATCGTATGGAAAAGAAGAACCCTGAGTTTTCTGAGTCAATGGGCCAAAACAATTTTGAAGAGCAATCTGATTTTAATTATCGTTGGGTTTGGACTAATACTTTGACTTACGACAAGACATTCAATGAGGTTCATAAATTGACTGTCTTGCTTGGTACCGAGGCTATTCGTGATGGTTTGGGACGTACGCTGAAAGGTCGTCGTTACAATTATTTGTACGAGGATAATACGAATACTTGGGAGTTGAATATGGGTGAGAATAACGCACAACGTATCGCAGAATCAAAATATAAAGGTGAATTTGCCTTGTTTGGTCTGTTTGGGCGTGTAGATTACGCTTATAATAATAAGTATCTGTTGACAGGTATTATCCGTCGTGATGGTGTCTCTCGTTTCTCGGAGAATAATCGTTACGGTGTATTCCCTTCTATCTCTGCTGGTTGGCGTATCTCTGAAGAGGCTTTTATGGAGAAAACAAAAGACTGGTTAGATGACTTGAAGCTTCGTTTTGGCTTTGGTGTTACCGGTAACTCAGAAGTGCCTCGTATTACGAACTTCGCCTACGAATATAGAACATTGCCAAAGAAAACAAACTATGACTTTACGGGTTCTAATACCTCTACCTCTTTAGGTTATCGTTTGGATAAATTTGGTAACGAGGATACGAAATGGGAGACCACCCAAATGTTTAATGTCGGTTTGGATGGAACATTCTTGAACGGCAAATTCGGTGCCGGATTGGAGTGGTACTATAAGAAAACGACAGATATGTTGATTGCGGCTCAATATTCCGCTTTGGCTGGTGAATCTTCAAAACCGTACATCAACTTTGGTGATATGAAGAATACGGGTGTTGACTTCAACTTCAACTATCGAGACAGTAAGGGCGATTGGTCATGGGATTTCTCTTTGAACCTATCTCATTATAAGAATGAGGTTGTTAAGATCTCTGAGGCTGATGATGCTTCAATGTGGGGAGCTGGTACACGTATCTCGGGTAATGTAACTCGTACGACAAAGGGACATGCTATCTCTGAGTTCTATGGATATAAGGTGAATGGATTCTATGAGAACGTAGATGAAGTACTTGCGTTACCTCCTTTGGGACAAGAAGTGAAAAGTGCGGAGGACGCTAAGGCTTGGGTCGGTAAGTTTAAATTCGCTGATACAGATGGAAATGGTAAGTTGGATGGAAATGACCGCACCTTTATCGGTTCTCCTCATCCTGACTTGATCGCCGGTTTGAACGCTACTGTAACGTGGAAAAACTGGGATTTGACGGCATTTTTCTACTCAACGATCGGAAATGATTTGTTCAACAATACGAAATACTTTACTGATTTCTGGTTATTCGAGGGTAATAAATCTTCTCGCATGAGAGATTTGTCTTGGAAACCGGGTGCTGACAATAGCAAAGCAGTCTTACCTGTTTTGGATTATCTTGATACCTATTCCGGAACAAACTCTAGCTCATACTATGTAGAAAATGCTTCTTTCGTGAAATTGAAGAATTTGGTTCTCGGTTATACATTTCCGAAGGAGTTGATGAAGAAGGCTACAATCTCTAATTTACGTATTTATGTGCAAGCGGAGAACTTATTCACCATTACAGGGTATGATGGTTTGGATCCCGAGTATACAAATGCGGAAATGAAAGATGTGGATGACAACGGTGTCGGTGCTGACTTGAAGAGAGGTATTGATATGGGCGGTTGGCCTTCAACAAGACGTTTCTTGTTTGGTGTAAACTTTGCGTTCTAAGGTGTGTATGTTTTAATTTAATTTAAAGAATCATTATGAAAAGTAAATATATTTTGGCGATAGGCTGTCTTGCTGCGCTTTCATTTAGTTCTTGCGGCGATGACTTCTTGGGGAAAGAACCTCAGGGAGCATTGACACCGGACGCTCTAGCCAATCCAACGGGTGTGGAATTGTTAACTGTTAGTGCCTATGCAGGCTTGGCTGTTCCGGTGGATGGTTATGATCCTTATCAAGCATCTCCATTTAACTGGGTATGGGGTGGTATTTATGGTGGTGACGCCAATAAAGGTTCCGACCCGGGTGACCAATCCGTGGTGAATGAGATAGAGATGTATAATACTCTGTCTACTAATGGCTATATAGCGCAGAAGTGGGCGTGGGTTTATGTAATGGCTAAACGAGTGAACTTAGCTCTTCAAGCTTGGCAAGGCGCTGAAGGTATGCCGGGTATGAGCGATACCGATCGTAAAAGCCGCTATGGTGAGTTGAAGTTCTTGCGTGCATTGGCTTATTTTGAGGGAATTCGTGTGTTTGGTCCATTTATTCCTTGGGTTGATGAGACCTATACGGAGAATGATCCTAAAGTACATAATGATATTAATATTTATGATAATGTACTGAAGGATATTGACGATGCGATCGCTAATCTTCCGGAAACTCAGACTGAAGTTGGTCGTGCGAATGTTTGGGCTGCGAAAGCATTAAAAGGTAAAATCTTAATGCATAAAGGAGACATCGCTGCCGCGAAAACTGTTTTAGCTGATGTCGTGAATAATGGTACAACCAGTAGTGGGGCAGCTTATGGATTGGAGGACGATTTGGATAACAACTTCAATGCGCTGACTGAGAATGGTAAAGAGGCTATTTTCTCTGTTCAATATTCTGCTGCTGACGAAAACACTGGTGGTGCTCCTTTCTGTCTGAATTATCCGCATAACTCAGGTCCCGGTGGATGCTGTGGTTTCTATCAACCTTCTTTCGAATTAGTGAACTCTTTCCAAGTGGACGCGCAAGGTTTACCTTATTTGAATGGTGAATATAGAAATAAAGCGACTGTTTCAAGAAAAGGTACGGGAACAAATGAGCCATTTGTCGTAACAGATAATAGTATTGCGGTAGACCCTCGTTTGGATTTTGCTGTAGGTCGTTATGGAATCCCTTACAAAGATTGGGGTATGCCTAAGGATGACTGGGTTCGTAATCCTGTAAATGGTGGTATCTTTATGCCGAAGAAACACGTGTTTAGTAAGGCGGAAGAGGCCGCTGGCATGAAGAACTTATTTAATGGTTGGGCACCGGGTTCTGCTATGAATATGCAATATCTTAGTGTGCGTGACATTAAATTGTTGTACGCTGAAGCTTTAGCTGACGCTGGTCAATTATCTGAGGCGATGACACAAGTAAACGATGTTCGTAGACGTGCAGCTTTGGATGTGAATATTATTAAGTTAGAAAACGGTCAAGCGGCCGCAAACTATAAGGTCGCTGAATATCCTACGTCGCATGCGGCTTTCACAAGCAAAGATGTTTGTATCAAGGCAATCCGTATGGAGCGTAAGCTTGAGTTGGCGATGGAAGGTGAGCGTTGGTTCGACTTGGTTCGTTGGGGTGGTGATGTAATGTCCTCAGAGTTGAGCGCTTATATCAATTACGAAAAGCAATATATTCCGAAATTTGCGGCAGCCTCTGTGCTTCCTGCGGCAAAGACTATGCTTCCTGTTCCTGATGACCAAGTATTGACCATGGGTAACGACGAGAACGGCAAACCTTATTTGGTTCAGCCGGATGCTTGGAAATAAAATATTTATTTCGAATTGAGAATAGGATACTTGATTTGCAAGTATCCTATTTCTTGCTTGAAGTAAGTTTGTAGTTGTATATGTATTTATTAATTTAAATTTTTAGAGCCATGAAGAAAGTTCTGTTTATTATGCTTGCATTATTATCAATGCAGTTTATGTATGCTCAGCAAACTAATATTGACGTGGACAAAGAAAATATAGAAGAGTCTATATTACAAGCTAATGCGGCAAATGGGATAGTTGCTACTATATCAGGCCCTATTAACGTAACACTAAATGGGGGTTATGCCCAAGAAGAGTATCATCTGGAATATAGCCCTTTAATACCGGGTGCTAGATTGGAATGGAGTATACGAGCACCGCAAGCTTATATAACACCTTGGACAAATCATTGTTCGGTTAGTTTTTATGCAGTTGGTGGCGCTCGTTTAGTATGCGATATTTATGATGGTAATACGTGGGTTGGCGCTGGGACAACTTATATAAATATAAGGTAATGGTATATTAAAATATCTGAAATTAAGAGGGGCGATTAAGATTTCTGATAAAAACTTAATTGTCCCTTTATAATTTAAAAGGATGATTTTAGAACTTAAAGTTTTGTTGTTATAAGCTTTATTGATATGATTTTTTATCAATAGATTAATGAATTTTCCCAACCAAAGAAAGTGTATATATGAAAAGATTATATATGTACATAACAGGGTTACTAACACTCATGGGTTGTATCTCCGATTATGAGCCTGATATTGTGAACCAAATAGGTGGTTTGCTGGTAGTGGATGGTTTCATAACTAATGATACGACTCGGATACGATTGAGCCATAGCGTAAGGATGTTGGATGAGTTTGAGGAAGGGGAGTCGATAACGGATGCGAATGTTTTTGTTGAATCAGATAAAGGAGCTGTTTTTGAAACGTTGAACGTGAGTAAAGATGGAGTTTATACAATACCGATGGGAGAGTTAAATCCTGCGTATAAATATAGATTATCAATAAATTGGAATAATAAAGAATATAAATCGGAATATTTGAATCCTCTAGATACTCCGGTGATCGATAGTATATCTGTTGAAAGTTCAGCATCAGAAACTCCTGTATATATCTGCGTAACTACACATGATAACAAGGTAGAGCCAACTTATTATAAATGGACTTATCAGGAGATATGGGAATTCCATGTAGATCTATTTGCAAACGCTGGTTTTTTAGATGATAAATTCACTTTATTTCAGAAGCATACATCTAAAAATACTTATTATTGCTGGGGACGTGATAGTTCTAAGGCGATGTTATTGGAATCGACAAATAAACTGACTGTAAATCTTATCTATAAGAGAAAATTGATAGAGATCCCCCGTGATCATGATAAATTGACAATGCTTTATTATATAGACGTTAAGCAAAACCGTATACGTAAAGAAGCGTATGACTATTTTGTGAATTTACAAAGGAACATAGAACAGGCTGGGAGTATTTTCTCTCCAATTCCTTCGGAAAGAAGAGGTAATATATCTTGCGTATCAGATCCTAAAGAATGGGTGATAGGCTATGTGGATGTAACTAATACAACGATTATGAAACGCTTTATGCCGGAACTAAGAGATTTCTATGAAACTTCTTATGACTGTGCGAAAAATATCTTAACAGGAATAGCACCAGATGGTTATACCTATTACATTTATAGTGGATCACCAACCACTCCAAATATTTATGCTCCTTTTCGCTGTGTAGACTGTACCCATGATGGGCGAGGTACCAAGAATAAACCCTCTTGGTGGCCTACGGATCATTATTGATTATTGAGGTGGATATATGCTTGGGATTAGGTATAAAAGATATATATTCGATCAAAATTTACCGATGGCTTTTTAGAAGCGGGTTTATGGAAAATACCTATATTTGTAAAAACGTATAATTGAGAATCGGTATGAATAGTGATATATTGAGGGATAAGGCGGAATATCTGATGTCGCTTATCAGTCATTTTGCCGAGCGGAATGGGCTAAGTATACCACAGGTCTATCGTTATGTCAAACGATATGGTGGCATATGTTTGGTTGACGAGCATTATGACATTATGCATACGTTGAGATTCATCGATGCGTTGGAATCAATGACTATGTACATGAAACGCCAAGGAGGGGCTGTGGGATGATTAATTTATTTTTATTATGGCAGATGATATTTTGAATTTAGCCACATCGGAAGAACTATTGTATAATGATGTATGTGGCATTATAGATGGAGTACGTGTAAAGTAGCTACCTATTTGAATACTGAGATATGTATGACGAATTGGTATGTAGGCAAACGTATTAAGGAAGATATACTATACAATCAGCGTGCCGAATATGGTAAACAAGTCATCAAAAAATTGGCTACCCGGCTAACTGTAAAATATGGAAGCGGATGGGGATATGGTAAACTCAAACATTGTGTACGCAGTGCGTATCTTTTTTCAGAAGACGAGATTGGATACGCGGTGCGTAGCCAATTGACTTGGACTCATCTTCGTTCGCTTATGGGAGTAAAAGATGAGCTAGCTCGCTCGTTCTATGTGGAAATGTGCAGAATGGAGCATTGGGATACTCGCACACTTGATGAAAAAATAGATTGTCAACTTTATGAGCGTACAGCCATTAGCCGTAAACCCGAAGATATGATACGCAAAGAGCTGAACGAGATAAAGGAAAACAACCAGCTATTGCCCGACCTTATATTTCGCAGCAGTTACTTTCTTGATATGCTTGGGCTTCCTGATATATTCTCGGAGAAAGATCTCGAAATGGCAATTCTTTCCCAAATACAGCTTTTCATTAAGGAAATGGGGACAGATTTTGCTTTCCTTGACCGTCAAAAGCGGATTACCGTAGATGCGGTTGATTACTATATTGATTTGCTGTTCTTCCATCGTGGCTTAAAGCGTCTGATAGCGATCGATCTCAAATTGGGGAAGTTCAAGCCCGAATACGAAGGGCAAATGTTACTATATCTTCGCTATTTGAACAAGAACGAGCGAAAAGAAGGTGAAGAATCTCCAATCGGGTTAATTCTTTGTTCGGAAGGCAATACAGAGCATATCGAATATCTAATGCTTGACGAAGATAGTCCGATAAAGGTAGCGCAATATTACACAAAACTACCCGATAAGAAAGTGCTTTCCGAAAAATTGAGGCGAGCGATATCAATCGCAAGGGAGCATTATTCCGAATTACGACAAACGAAAGATATATGACACTATTTTACCGGGTACGTAACTCGTGCCCGGTAAAAGAACTTAATCTTTGATATTCCCATTTCCCCTAATAGCCCCAGTACTTCAAGAGGCACCCTGCGCACCCCGCTATAAGGAGGGTGTAGCCGGAGATACCCAGCCAGTCCGCCCCGGGGGGCGGTGGGGAGGAGGGGTGCCGTCGTGGCGGAAGAGCGTCAGCGAGGCGCCGATCGCCGCTAGCGTCACCTCCGTCTCCCGCATGAGGAGGGAGAGGAGGGCTAGCAGGAGAAGGAGCAGCGCCGGTAGCGTCTGTCGTTTCGGGAACAGGGGGATGCTGCGGGAAGATGACCCGGAGGAGCGCCGTGAGGCAACGGAGGATGAGTTCAAGGTATTTCATTTTAGTTGACAGTTGATGATAGGGACGGCATCTGCCCGCCCTTTTGATTAACGATTGATAGTTGCGAGCTGATTTTTCGGCAAAGCTGGACGATCAGCTTACGATAGGCTTCCCGGTTGTCGCCGTTCACCTCGCTGATGTAGGGGCTGTAGGCGATCTCCTTGGCGAAGGCCGTAGGATTGGCGCTCATGTCGGCCGCCCGGGGATAGGCCGAGCGAAGCAGGCGGCAGTAATCCATGAACGAGCACTTATCGTCCGGGTAGATCCGGAAACGTAGCGAGCGGGGCGACAGCTCCGTCCACCGGCCGGTCCACCATACGTTGGGCAGCCCGTAGGCCGTGATGCCGAAAAAGTTATGATACTCCCGGCAGAGCGTACTCTCGCCCCAACCCGTCTCGATGGCTGCCTGCGCCAAGATCACCACCGGATCGATCCGGAACGCCCGCCCGGCCTCCCCGGCCAGCGGAGCGTATTCACGTATAAAAACAGAAATCTCCATACCACTTAATTTTCAATTTTCAATTCTCAATTTTCAATTCCCTAAATCTCGTCCGGGCTCTCGGAATCGCTCCCGCCACCTCCCGGGGTCACCTCCCCGTTCGAGTACTCGGTGTACTCGCGGAGCTTGGCCGTCAGCTTGAGCGAGGCGCTGGAGAGGTTGCCCGTGGCACGGGCACGGAGGCGTACGCCGGTGATATTGCCTTGCGTGGAGAAATCCTCCGGCGTGACGGCCCCCTTCGAGCGGATGCCCACGCTGAAGATGCCGAGGTCGTCTATCTTCACGTTCTTGCCGTCCATCAGCAGCTCCTTGATACAATTCACCATGTCCTTCAGCATGCCGTGGATGGCGCCGGTGGAGAAGGGGGTGTTGTGGGTGGACATGTGCTCGGCCAAGGCGGCGATGTCTACCGTCTCCTCGCATACGGCACGGGCATACCACTTGTTGAAGGTTGTCACGTTCTTCTCGTTCTTGTTTTGATACTTCTTGTAGCGGATCATAATGTGTTGTTTTTTAATGTTGATACAAAGATACGGCAGGGCATGGGGGCTTTGTCGCTTTGGGTGACTTAGGGTGATTTCGGGTGAATTATTTCTCCGGAAAATGATGGATATATGCCGGAGATTCACTATCTTTAGGATATGGAAACAACATTCAAGATACGAGCGTACGGGCGGATGGAGCTGGCCGAGGTCTACCTGCCCGACCTGCATCCCCGCTCGGCCCACCGCAAGCTGCAACATTGGATAACGATCTATCCCGGCCTGCCCGGTCGCCTCCTCTCGCTGGGTTATCACGAGGGCGAGCGGGTCTATTCGCCCGCCATGGTGCGGGCCATCATCGAGTCGCTCGGCGAGCCGTGAGAGCCGGATGGTATCCGGGTGGAATAGGGGCGCTAAGTCAATGGAACGCAAGACGGATTCCATTGACTTAGCGACCGTATCTCATTGGTTTCCGAGCCGTGTCTCAATAAAAAGCGCATGGAAATTGTATACCCCAGTAAAATACAGTAGATTTGTATATTATAAAAAGGATGGAAAATGACTATATTTGATGAATATAAGACATATACAGGAGACTCTTCAATCTCTCCCTCCTTGCTTTGGGAGTATGACCTGTCACATTTTGACTGGTGGAAATCCCGGAAGATTGTGGTACAGCGTGTCATTGAAAGAGGATGGTTGAAGGATTTTTATGCCGCATTCAATTTATATGGAGGTATAGAGGGATTCCGGGAAATAATAAAAGAACTCCCAAGCTTATCTCCACGAGACATGAATTTTGTTTGTATTGTCTTTAATCTTGAAAAGGAGGAACTAAAATGTTACACACGGAAGTTGTCTCGGGAAAAACACTTGAACTCCTGAAAAAGCTGGAAGCGGAAAATGCGATGACCCGTTTTAATCTGGCGGGAGGAACTTCTTTAGCCCTGTATTTAGGACATAGGAGAAGTGTGGATTTAGATCTTTTCACTCCGAAACCGTTTGATGCGGCGGAATTGGAGAGATTTCTTATGGATAAATATGGATTCCGTACCGGCTTTATGGAGAGGAACACCTTGAAAGGTTCCATAGACGGAATAAAGATTGACTGCATTACCCACTCTTATGAGTATCTTGAAAAGCCATATATCGAGTACGGTATAAGATTGTACAGCATGCAGGATATTATTGCCATGAAGCTCTCTGCCATCGCCGACGATGGGTCACGGCTAAAGGATTTCATCGACATCGCTTTCCTCTCCACCCGTTTCCCTTTCAATTCCATGTTGGGAATGTATGAGCGTAAATTTCCGGGGGCAAATGTCATCAGGCCCTTCAAGGCCATTACTTATTTTGAGGATATAGATTTCGATGAGGATATCGTTATGCTGAATGGCAAATACGATTGGAGAGCAATTGAGAGGAGATTGGTTGATATGACTAGAAATCAAGATAAGGTCTTTGATTCGTTCCCATTTCCTCTGAAGGGAAAAAGGTCTTGATTTGTAATAGAAAGGATATCCATAACTCTTTTTGAGGAGCTTTATGAGCTTCGCTGAAACATAGCGGGGTGCGCAAGGGTGCGCATCTTTACGTGTTTTCCTAAAACTTTTCTGGTAAATGTAAATTTGTGTCACACTGCTGTGTGTGATACAAATTTATTTATTTCTAAAATGTTTTTCCAACCACTCTTTTTTGCGCACCCCTGCGCACCCCCTGCTTTAAAATGGAAGTTTAGGATTCGCTGTATTGTTTTGGTTATCAGTATGATTCTTTTCATCTTCCTTCTTCGTTCCCTTTTCTTCCGGGGTGCTCAAAAAATTGTCTTTTACCTGTTCCGGAGTGATCTCTACGACCTCAAATAGGCGTTTTCCACGTATTGTCGTGAGCTTAAAACCGTGTTTTTTCAGCACCTTGCTCAACGTAACTATATTGGAACGTGTCGGCGTGATACGTGTAAATACACTTAGTTTCGTCATAATATCGCTCGCCGTAAGATACTGTGGCGTGTCGAAACGCTCCGGTTTGCGGAAATAGGTGAAGAACAATTCCTCCTCGGGGCTTCGCTGGCGGAAGGTCTCGTTGTTCTCGTTGATCTTTCGGATGTCTTCGCCGGAGAACCAGTATTTCTCGCCCCGGCGGAAGAGGGCGAGGGCTTGGGCGTAGATGTCGGCGTGTCGCACGGGCGACTGGTAATCGATCCGTGTGGCCTCGAAGCAGAGGAAGCGGCGAGACTCGTTATCGTCCGGCAGCGATTGCAAGTCGTTCACCGTGACGGCGAAGGAGGCGTGGCGTATCTGCGTCTCGGCATAGTGTCCGTACGGGCGGCGCAGGTAGATGACCCCTGTGGAGGTGAGCGCCTTGAGGCGGTTCAGATCGGCGTAGCTCTGGCCGGACATCTCGTCGATGACGATCAAGAGGCAGTCCACCATCATCTGTGGGAAACCCTTGCTATACGGATTGACATTGCCCGTGAAAAGATAGTCCCGCAACTCGGGCGGCACGAGGTTCCGCAGCCACGAGGTCTTGCCCAGCCCCTGCCCGCCGGCCAGCAGCAAGATGGTATGGTTTTCCACGCCTAGCTCCATGGAGCCGGCCACTTGCGCGATAAGCCAGCGCTTGAGGCAACCCCGCCAGAAGGCGGGCCGGGTGGTGCCCACGGTATCGGCCAGCTGCCCGATCCAGTCCGTCACCCCGTCCCACGGGGCCAGCCCCTCGAAATACGAGCGGAAAGGGTGGAACGTCTCGCTGAAGTCCGACATCAGTATGGCCCGGATGTCGTTATGCGAGCAGTAGTGGCCGTCCTTCAGGAGACTCCGCCAGAGCGAGTTCACCCAGTAGTCGGTCACCGGCTTGAAGACCGGCTTTTGACCGTTCCGCTTTTTCTTCGTGGCTACCTCCACGTACCCCCTCACGCCGTTCTTGCGGGTGAGGAAACGCTCGGATATATAGGCCTCCACGGCGACCACGTCCAGCGGGCCCCCGCCCTTTTTCCGGGAGGTGGCGGCGCTCGTCTCGGCGGCGTGCTCCTCCACGTGGCTGTAGGCGCTCTCGATGGCGGCGAGGCGCTCCTCCGCCGGCA
>OBUQ01000368.1_pt1 | contig 42742 bp, 34 predicted proteins | sample 1494951 | NCBI WGS metagenome assembly OBUQ01 (sample SAMEA2579938, study PRJEB22360) | human gut metagenome | biome: human gut; feature: human-associated habitat; material: faeces | place: Denmark | collected 2008/2010
CCCTACCGCAGGGGAAACCGATAATCCGGCATCCGGTGATGCCCGCGGCATTGCAGCCGAACCCCATGCACATGGTCAGCGCCTGCTTGCCGCAGCCGCAGCACTTCTGAAACACCTTGTCCATGTTGAACGCCACGCGGGGCAGATAACCGGAATCCTCCAGCAGCGTGAACAGGGGGAAAAAGATGGCCATGGGCGGCAGCATGACGGACACGACCCACGCCACCACTCGGTAAACGCCCAGCACCAGCACGCCGTGCAGCCATTCCGGAGCATGCGCCAGGCGGAACAGGTCCGTCAGCGCCTCCTGGCCTTTTCCAAGCAGGTCGGCCAGCCATTGGGAAGGATAATTCGCCCCCACGATGGTGATCCAGAAAATCAGCACCATCAGGGCGAACATCAGGGGATAAGCCGTCCACCGCCCCATCAGCACCTTGTCGATGCGCCTGTCGCGCCCCAGCCCCCCTCCGTCCGGCAAAGCGACCACTCCCCTGCACAGGCGTTCCGCCTGTTCCACGAACACCGCCGCCACGCGGTCGCCAAAAGAACTGCCTGAAGAACCGGCCTCCGCGGCGGCGGCCTCACGGAGAATCTCCTGCACCTCCTTCTCCTCTCTCAAACCGGTTCCCGCGTATTGCTCCAGAAGCCGCAGCGTTCCTTCGTCCCCTTCCAGCAGCTTGACGGCTGCCCAGCGGGGCGACAAACCGCGCCACGGAAGACGCCCGGCCAACATTTCCAAACGCGCCAGCCACGGTTCCACGTGCTCCCCATAGGGCAGCCGGAGGGGGGGCCGCCTCTCTCCGGACCACGCCATCCGCTGCACCGTATCAGCCAGAACGTCCAGGCCTTCACCTTTCGCCGCCGATGCCGGAACCACGGGAACCCCCAGGCGTTTTTCCAAAAGCGGGCAGTCGATGCGGATGCCCTTCCGCCGGGCCTCATCCATTAAATTGACGCAGACCACTACATTTCCCGTCGTTTCCATCACCTGGAGGGCCAGGTTCAAATCCCGTTCCAGATTGGTGGCGGAACAGACGACAATGACGGCATCCGCGTCACCGAAACAAATGAAATCCCGTGCCGCCTCTTCATCCGAAGAACAGGCCAGCAGGGAATACGTGCCCGGCGTATCCACCAAAAGGTACTCCCGGGGACCGCGCCCCACAATGCCTTCCGCGCGGACGACCGTCTTGCCGGGCCAGTTCCCGGTATGCTGCCTCAGCCCCGTCAGCGCATTGAACACCGTGCTCTTTCCCACGTTGGGAGCGCCCGCCAGGGCCACGACGGGCATGCGTTCTTCCGCCGCGCCGGAAGATCCACCCTTCTCCGTTCCGCTGTCCAGCCTCACCCGTTCTCCTTCCATGGCTGATTTCACGCGGACTTAACGGTAATCATTTCCAGATCGGAAGACCTGAACGCCATGACCGTTCCGCGCACAAGAAAAGCGACGGGGTCTCCGAACGGCCCCCGTTCCAGGCATTCCACCCGGGTGCCGGGAATCATGCCTATATCCATCAACCGCCGTCTCAAACGGCCTTCCATCCCGAGAGACTCAATCCTGGCGGTCTCCCCTTCAGGCAACTGGTTCAATGTCATTGTTAATTTTCTCCTTTCCGTTAATTGTTCATGCAGAAACTTCCACGAGGATGGCGTCAGCGGCGGCGGCAGGCAATTCCAGCCGCTGTCCTTCTTCCGCCTTCACCAGAAACGCTCCGCTGTGAGCTTCCGCCTCCATCAGGGCTACCGTTTCATGAAGATGGATGCCCAGGGAGGTGAGGAGCTCCAGCCGCTCTTTCGATTCGGGAACGCGCCTGATCACGGCCGGAATCCCTGCCGGGATGTCGGACAAGCGGGAAAGAGGCCCTTCCGGCAGCGGGCCGTCCTCCCTCCCCGGAATCCTCCTTCCGTGGGGGCACATTTCCGGATAACCGAGAAAACGGTCCAGTTTTTCCATCAAGCGGGGGGAAGCCGCATGTTCCAGCTTCTCCGCCTCTTCATGAACGTCCCCCCACGAATACCCGAGATGTTCCACCAGGAAAACCTCCCACAGCCGGTGAATGCGCACCAGCTGCATGGCGGCTTCCTCTCCCTTCCGCGTCAGGCGGATGGAGCGTCTTTCCATGCTCTCCACCAGGCCTTCCTTCTCCATCTTCCGGATAATCTCGCTGACGGAAGCGGCAGAAACGCCCAGATAATCAGCAATATGCCTGTTGCCGACCCTCTCCCTGCTCCGCTGGAGCTCGGCGATCGCTTTCAAATAATCTTCACGGCTGCTGGTCATGGCTCTGATGATCTCCTTCGTTATAAGGTATACCTAACAAAATGATATTTCGCTCAAACAAAAAAGCCTCTCCCGTGTCAGCAGAGCCATTTTTTCCATCACGCAAACGGCAGGGAACGGCTTTGAAAAGGAATTAGGCGCATTCCTTCATTTCCCGGTTGTCCCCGCAGAAAGTTCCTGCTTGAATAAGGCATGTCCTTCGGCGGCACTGCTCTGTCTTTTCTTCTTTTAACGGCCCTGCTCCTTCCCACGGCGCATGGCGGCCCGCTGGATGATCCCGTCATCACCCTTGGAGAGAAAAAAAGCCTGTTCGGAGAAAAGGCGCAGGCCAATGAATACGTCAGCTATGCCCTCTACTACTGGCCGGACCCCGCCAATCCGGAAGGCCCCTACAAGCCCATTGACGGCAAAAAGAACCAACAGCTCCGCAGCATGGACGACAGCGGCAAGATGGCCGCTTTTATCGGTACGGTTTGCAGCCTGGGACGCCAGTATGAACTCAACAGGGACCCGCGAGCCGCTTCCCGTGCCGGGGAATGGCTGAGAGCCTGGTTCATTGCTCCGGCAACCCGCATGCAGCCCCACCTGAAATACGCCCAGATCCGCCCCGGACACCGGACGGAAGGCGACGGAGGCGGCATCATAGACCTTTACCGCATGCCTGATTTTCTAGATGCCCTGGCGGCGTTGAAACGCTCCGGGGCCTTGACAAAAGAGGAATGGAAGCGGGTGGACGCGTGGCTGAACCAGTACTACGCATGGCTGGCCACCAGCAGGCAGGGCAGGCATGCGCATACGCGCAGCAACAATCATTACCTGTTCTATGTGGCGCAATGCGTCCATCTGGCTCACTTTCTGGGCCGCGACAACGAAGCGCGCCAATGGCTGGCGGAAGCCTTCGCCAACATGGACCGCCACATTGCCCCCGACGGTTCCCAGCCGGAAGAACTCAAGCGGGCGGAACCATGGCAATACAGTGTTTACACCCTTCAGGCCTGGGGCTACCTCGTGCAAATTGCGGAACGCATGGGAGATAAAAACTACCGTTACCGGAAAACGGCCGCCGGGGCTTCCATCCAGAAAGCTGCGGACTACCTCCTGCCGTTCCGTACCCATCCGGAAGCGTGGCCCTGGAAAGGCTCCAGGGCAGGAACCCCGCTTCCCGCCATCTTTGAACCGCCACGGCCGGATAAGGAAAAACAGGACCGCCCTTGAACAACGGCAGCTATTAAAATTGCCTTTGATTCATTGGAAAACCCCTTGTTCGGCATCATCACGGCACCCGGAAAGAGACGTTTTCCCGGGCAACCTATTCAGTAAGGAACTTTCCGGCGGCATCTTCCCTTCTCTTCGCGGCTTTCCATTCCCACGGCGGGATAGGATTCGGCTCAACCCAAAGGCCTTTTTTGGACTTCCTGGCCTCCGCTTCAAGGGAAGCGAGTTTCCGGCTGGCGGAAAATTTTTTATAGATCCACGCCCATCCATCCTTCACCAACTCCTCATTGACGAACACCTTTCCATACCAGACTTCCCCCAAAATACGGCCGTACCTGTCATGCTGGCTGTACTTGACTGTAACCGTCTCTCCCCAAATCAGCTTTTCCAGATACTCCTTGGCTCCTTCATACCCGTTTTGCCCCCTTTCCGGCGTATCAATTCCTTCAAGCCGTATCCGGTAGGTCCGCTTCTGTTCGGGCGTTTTTTCCAGGAGAGTAATGGTATCGCCGTCAATCACGTTAATCACAACTCCCCTGATACTTTCACCAAAAGCCACGCAAGAGCTCATCAGGAAAACCAGCAGCCATCTCATAAAAAAATGATATAATTCAAAAAATTGCAACAAGCAATCATTCTTTGGAGAAAGTCTTTCCCGCACCGTCCGGCCGGCCGCAAATGAAAACAAACATCCATGGCAGCACCGTTGGAACATGAGGTTCCAGAACGTTCATTGCGCTTCCCGGCACACCACACCGCAATCCCTGAACCTATTCCGAACATGGCCGGAGCATTGATAGGCCAGACTGCATCACTGCTCCGCGCGGAAAAGCCTGCATTCCGCTGCCGGCTTAAGGATAACAGGAAGTTTCATGCAGTTACCCATGAAACCGCTTGCGAAAACCGCGCGTCCAGCAGGGAACCGGATGCCCGGCGGCATTCAGCAGGATGAAACACGGAACCCTGTTCACTTCTTCAATTCCTCGGCAATTCTGCCGAGGTTCTTTTCCGTTGCCTTCCTCAACTTTTCCTGCTGTTTCCAGTTCCAGGCTGTTCTTTCGGATACTCCGGCCTGTTCCGCCAGCCAGCGCACGGCGCCGCTCGTGTCACAGCCCGTTTTCTTCTGGATGACTTCCAGCAGTTGAGTGACATATTTGTTCATGGTTTCCCGGGTTGACGTTATTTCGATTCCCACGCCCGGCTGAATTCGCCGTCCCGGAACAGGGCCGCAATGCCGCTGAGCTGCTTGAGGCGCAACAACTCCTCCGCGTCCATGCCGAGGTTTTTGAGTATCCACGCATCCGACATGCCCGCTTCCGTCAGTTCCTGGATAATGCTGGTCATCAGTCCGATATTGTGAGACCCACGGGCACGGTTGTGCCTGATGGTGGAGGCCATGCGGTTTCCAAGAGGCTTGTCGATAACGGCCACCGGCATCATGCCATCCTCCCGTTCGTAGATGTCGCGGTAAGTTTTCATGATCTGGCAGCGGTGGAAGCCGTCAACGATTTCATAGGTGCCGTCCTCCAGTTGATAGCAGACAATCGGCATCGTGTAGCCGTCCTCCTTGATGCTCTGGTAGAGGAGCTTCATTTCAGGCGGCGCCACACTGTTCGGGTTATAGGCATTGGAGCGGATTTGGTCCAGCGGAACGCGCCGGATTTGATAAACGGGGGATTGATAGGGGGGGTTCATGAAATGTTGCGGTATTTGTTGACGGCGGCACGGCGCCGGGCAATCGCTCCCTTGGTTGGACTGAATCCGGCATATCTGCAGAAATAGTCATTTTTCATGATGCAGATGCACATGCGCTTGTAAGAGGGCACCTGCCGGAAATTGCTGACGGGCATGTCGTCGGGATAACCCATGAATTGAACGATATCGCGTCCATCGTAGCGGCCCGATTTTCCCGTCACGGCAGCCAGCGGGTAGGCCGCCAGCACTTCATCGGCGGTTCCGGGATCGACGGTTCCCCCCTGCATCCAGTACCTTTTGGATTTTTCCAGGATGTTGTTGTAGTGGGCCGCCGTCCTCGCATCCATCGTGGAAAGCAGGAATTCATAATACGATTTCCAGGTATGGCCGGGCGGCAGCTTGATGGTTTTCCAGCCCATGGCCGTCGTGCCTCCGTACAGGCCCGTAAAATTGACGCCGTTGACCCGGCCGATCATGCGCGCCCAGTTGGAGGGATCGATCACTTTGTAGAGCTTCAGGCTTTCCTGGGCACAGTCGTTGAACGGGCTTGCCACCCGCATCTGCCCGGCAGTAAGGCCCGCCTGGTACAAGAGGTCATAGAGACGGTTGTAGTCAAAACCAAAACGGGCGGTGGCCGTCCAAATATCGCTGACGCGCCAGTCATAGAGAGGGTAAACGTTGGCCGTCACGGCACTGGTCTGCGTAATCCACTTCCTGCCCTCGTAGGATCTCCTTTTTTTGCCGCGTGCCACGGCCGCGTACCTGTTGAGGCTTTCATCCGCCCGCAGCCCCACCATGACGGCGGTGGTGCCGCGCTTTTTGGCAAAATGGCGCGAGAGCTTGTCCTGGAATTCGTAGTCCACCATGCCGTGCCGGAACGGAACGTCCAGATTCCCTTCGTGAACCACATAGGGATTTTCCGGCATGGCCCGCACCCACAGTTTTTTTTTGGCGGCGTCCCACGGCGTCCAATAAGGTTCCCCCAGGGCGCATGCCGACTGGGCCTTGATCGGCACGCAGTACCACATTTTACGGATGCCTGGGAACTGTTCCAGGAACGTCCGGGTCACATACTCGGTCGTCATCTGGTACTGGGCCTCATAATCAAGGTGGTACATGGTCAGCTTGTCCAGCAGACCGTGTTCGTCGGCGTAATTGTAGCACAGATTGAGCATGACGCCGCTGTCCTTGCCGCCCGAGAAGGCCACCAGAACATTGTCAAACTCCTGGAAGCAATAGGCTATGCGCTCCAGGGCCGCTTCATAGACGTTTTTGTCCAGGTAGGTTTTCACAATTCTTCCAGAGCCTTTCTTCCGTCACCCATCGTCAATTCCCTGCCGGGCGGAAACACGCCGGCCCGGATACTATTGACGGAGGGCATGTACTTTTTATGAAGTTCTTTTAGTGGCTTGCAGTTGATAGGAACATCCCATGCTTTTCCAAACAAGGCTGCAACGCCTTTATGCCCGCATAAGTAAATAACATCATGTTTTTCCATGTTTTAAAATACGCAGTAGGTGATTGTTCGCTGTTTTCCTGCAACAACGCCAACCTACTCAATTATTATAGCAGGTCAATGCTTTTACTGCAATTATTTCAGTAATTTTATTTCCATTCGCCTTCTTCTCAAAATACCTATGCTTTTTAGCGAGTAACGCCATTCCAGAAGTTCCGCGTCCATGGAGGCATGGCCGCCCCCACTTCTCCGGAGCGGCCGCATTATTTTCAGCATCAACGTGCCGCTGCGGGAAGAATTTTTGCGAATTACAAGGCTATAAAGTAATAGTAAACGTTATTCTGGCGATGGTGTGTTCATTTCAGCAAGCTATCTAATCTCCTATCATATCCTCCGACAGGAAAGCGCAGGAACAGGTGTAAATGTACTTAAATGATGATGATGGCCACGTGCGCATAGCCTGGCATTTATACTGTCAGTCCTTGGGATCAAGTTTCCCACTATATCTTTCTGACAGCATAGTTTTCGAGCATGCCTTTGAACCGGAACAATCTTCATAGTCCACGGAATTTGTTTTTCGGATTTCCGGTTCTAGCCTGACATAGCCATGACATGTTGAACAAGTTCCCAAGCCAACACAGTGACTTCCTCAGACTACACATTTACGAAAAGCAGAAAGGCAATCGCTACTTTCATATTCTTTGTCTCATAATCAGATTGTTTGGCATTGATTTTCCCTCGGGAATCAAAAAGAGACGGACGTCTATTAGTGCTTAAACTGCTTTATTTCACCATATATATGAGAAGGTCTTCTTCCTTTTTTATTTTTTGTGTTAATGAACTTGATCTAAAATTGCAGAGAGTTTCAACCCATCCGTAATTCTTGCGCCATTATTTGTCTGGAGATCAATATAAATATGAATGCAAATTCTGAATTGATAAGCCTTGAGTACAAAAATGTTGTTAAACAGACTCAAAAAAATTTAGAAAGTGACAAATATTAATCTCATCGTAAACAACTCATTTTTGTATTTAACTTACAGGAAGGTTTGTCTTCTGCAAGCAGCCCTGGCGCATGACAAATACACGCTGGCAAAACATTTGGGCAAAAGTTACATTTTGTTCAATGAGCAGAATGGCCATTCCAGTAACCATGCGAACTTTTGCAAGAGTTTCGTAAAGAGTTGCCGCCGCGGCTGGATCAAGACCGGCACTGGGTTCATCGAGAAGCAATAGTTTGGGTTGCTGGAGCAAAGCACAAGCCAAAGCTAAAAGGTGTCGCTGTCCACCACTAAGTTTATTGGTACGGCGATGATAAAGGTTTTGCTTGGCGGCACAGACACTCTCTCTTTTGAAAGATTTGGAGGGCGGAAAAAACTGTTGAAAACTATTTGCGTGCCGTTGTTGAAATTCCAGAAAGCGACACATATCATTATTAGAAGCAAGCTGGAGATTTTCGGCAACAGTAAGCTGGTCGAATAAAGGAGCGCCCTGCAAAAGACAAGCGATACCCCGATGGACGAGACAGGTGGTGGGAAGTTGCGAGACATCAGCACCATCCAGAAAGACGCGACCACCGCGACAAGGAAGCCTATTCATAATAGCCTTGCCCAGGGTGGACTTTCCGGAGCCGTTTAATCCTATTACCCCCACGCTCTCTCCTCGGCGAACGTGCAGTGATAAACCTGCAAGAATATCTCGATTGGCGTTATACCCGCCAGTGATATTTTCAAGTTTGAGCATTGATTTGCAAGAGTTAAAGCGATGTCGTTTTAAATGGCGACTCCAGTCCAAGATAACTTGCGCGGACTTCTGGCAGATTCAAAATTTCATCAGTGGTACCGAAAGCGGCGATTTTCCCCCCTGACAAGTAAGCGCAATAGTCGGCAATCTGGCTGACAAAGGTCATATTATGTTCGATGAGGATCACACTTAAACCAAATTCATGCACTAGATTCGGCAGAATGCTGGCGATAGTATTACAATGGGTAGGGTTAACACCTGAAGTAGGCTCATCAAGTAGCAGGAGACAGGTATTGTCCGGCATGAGCAAGCGGGCAAGGGAGAACAGGCGTTGTTCTCCAAAAGAAAAGGCATTGCCGGGAGCATCAAGCATGGTAAAATATTTATTGTTCGGACCGAATAGATTCTCAAGAATGGTTCGAGCTCTGGCTTCCCGATCTGCTTCGGAGCGTTGAAGCGACGCCGAGGATGCTAGGCAAGAAAAAGGAAATTCGCCTGTGAAATCCCCAGCGGCAACAGTAAAATTTTCGAGAAGCGAGAGAGTCGGAAAAAGTTGACGGTCTTGAAAAAGACGCCCAATGCCAAGTCGGGGTATTTTTGCGGGGGGATATCCATCTATGCGAATGGGAGGAGACGAACTATCAGAACTTAGCCATATTTTTCCGGTGCTGGATTTCTGCAAACCGGAGATAATGTTAAAAAGGGTGGTTTTACCTGAGCCGTTGCCGCCGATAAGCGCAGTAATTCTTCCACGGGGCACATTGAGAGAGAGTCCGTCCAGAATACGGGTGGGAGCATCGCTGCTGGTATCTGGCACAAAAGAAAGGGAAATATCGTGAATGCTAAGAATGTCTGAATTCATTTGAGTTTTATTTCTCCTTGTAAACCTTGCGGTCGATAATACATAATCAGAATCAGAAGAAACCCGTAGATAACCTGGCGGAGGTTGGCGGCCAAAGCATCGGGCAATCCAATAAAGCGTAGTATCTCAGGCAGGACTACCACGAACACAGCCCCTGCGACAGGACCGCGAACATTGCCGATGCCGCCAATAAATAAAGCGCAAAGGATGAAAATGCTTTCGTCCAGCGTGAACGAAGTTGGGTCGATGTAGCCGATGTACGCAGCATAAAGTAATCCGGCAAGCGCCGAAAACGCTGCTGATAGAAAGAAAGATTGAAACTTGATGCGTGCAGGGTCACGTCCAAGCGCCACAAGGACGTGCTCATCATCGCGTAACGCTCGCAGAAGGCGTCCGAACGGCGAACGTTTAAGATGGAGGAATAACGCAGCGGAACAAGCTGCAAGCACGGTCGTTAGTATAAAATACGCATCAATTCCGGATAAACTGCCTATTCCCTTTCCAATGAGCTGGATATCAGGAATGCCGCTGATGCCATAGGGGCCTCGTGTAACATCGACCCAGTTGTAAAGAACCGTGAAAACAATCATCTGAAATCCAAGGGAGGCAAGAACAAAGTAGTCACCCTTGAGGCGTACGGAGGCAACGGAGACAAGAAGGCTGGTTATACCAACAAAGAACATGACTGCAATAACAATGACGGGAAAAGGAAGCCCCGTACGCAAAAGGAAAAACGCGCCGAAGTAAGCACCAAGGCCATAAAATGCCCCTTGGCAAAGTGACATCAATCCACTCATGCCCGCTGGTAAATTTGCGGCAAGGACAAGGATGATGTAGATGTTCGCCATAATGGCTATGTGAAGCAGGTAATCCATGAGGAATATGAACGAATCGAAAAAATCGGAAAGTTAAACAGCGCGGCGCGGAATGCCAAGAAGACCTTGCGGACGGAAAAAAAGAAAAATAATCAGAAGCAAAAAGGTAACGGCATACTGCCAATTTGCAGCGAATTGCCAGACCACAAGCGCTTGCAGAATTCCAAGCAGGATGCCCCCCGCCACGCATGCAAGAAAACGGCCCGTACCCCCGATAATCATAGCCACAAGAGCATTGATGAGAACGGTCATGCCCCCGTGCGGCGACATGCCCACATCATAGGCGGAAAGGCAGGAGGCAAGTCCCAGAAACAAGCCGCTGAGTCCGAACATGCATAACCGCGTTCTGCCAGTATTAAATCCGAATATTTCAAACAGCATGGGGTCGTTGCCCAAAGCGCGTGCCTTGAGCCCAAATGATGAAAATTTTAGAAAAATAGCCAGAAAAGCAAGAGATCCAGCTCCTACAACTAATTGAAGCATTTGAGGCTGGGTAAGAATCAGGGAACCCAGATGTAATGAAGGTTGAATGGAATTCGTGATGATTTTGGTTTCGTTGCCGAAGATCATTGCGACCACATTAATAAGCACGATCATTAATCCGATGGAACTGATCATAATCACATTCGGAGATGCTCCTTTCCGTGCCAGAGGTCGATAAACCGCCACATCGCAAAAGATATTTACAGTTGCTGCAAAAACAAGAGCGATCACTCCCGTCATCCAAAGCGGAAGCAGTGACAAGCGGACTGCAAAAAAGAAAGCATAAGCGGCAATTGTGTAAACGGCGGCGGCGGCGACGTGAAAAATACGTGCCGTATTATAAACCAGCGCAAACCCGACTGCCGCCAGGCTGTATAAAATGCCGGTAACAATGCCGTTGATCAAAAACTGGAGAAACATTTGTAATATTGAAGATTCATTCGCGCTCGCTGAGGAAACGGCTGCCTAAAAATGTCGCCACTCCAAGACCGGTAAAAACAAGCATCCCATTTATGATCAACGACACGTTTAAAAACCACGAATTCTTAATTTCTTTACTAACGTCCTCTCTCCATATCGTGTGAATTTCCCATCCTCCAAATATGACTACTGTGATGCAAAGTAAAAGAATAAGACCCACTCCGATGAAAATGCCAACCTTTCGGCAAACCTCATGATAAAATTCCTGCTCCTTTTTCTTCAATGCAAACAGCCTCTCCCGAAGTTCTAGTTCTGTCTCAATGGTTGTTTTCTCAGTTTCGTTCATGGCCGGTTAGGTTGATTTTTAAGCTCAGACTTTGATTATTGAGTTCTACTATGGAGGCTTCGCCAATCCCTGCAAATGCTTCTCCTAGTAAAAATGCAATGATAAGGATAAGAATAATGTTAATACCAATACAACAATGATAAGGAAAATAATATTTAAAACTTTCCAATCCTCCTCTATCTTTTTCCCTCCCAGGAAATCCGAAACCCTGCACTTGGATTCCCGAGCTTGCACGCATTCCTGAATATATTTGCAGGACTCTTTACTAAAAGCCCATGCCTCTTGGTTTGCAGATTGGAAAATATCACGTAATTCAGCGTTGTAAGATCTCATGTCGTTGATTCTTGCTTCGTAATGTTGCGTATTTTCCTCAAGCCGCCGTTCGGTATTCGCAATAATCTGAGCTACAAGGGACTTCGTTTCCGTCTCAAGTACTTGGATTTTGGTTTCCAATTTATAGATTTCATCTTCTCTCCGACTGATTCCATCGCCATGGTACTTCGCTTGATCAGTGAGGCGCTCTTCACACCTCTGTTTGAGATCGGAAAGGTGTGCCTTAAGATCAGATTCGCACCGCTGTTCAAGCCTGTTTTTCTCTGCTTCGAGTTTTTTGGCCTGTTCTTCAAAAAATGTCTTGGGGTCGTCCGCTAAAAGACGCTCCCGTTCCTGGTTAAGTTCATCACGCTGCTTTTCAAGAAAATACTGCCAGTCCTCATAGGGTTTAGTCGGAGGAAAGTCGGTCAAAGGCATAAATCCTTTGCCGTCTCCGGAAACAACTCCTTTTGCAGCTTCCACAACATCTTTCGGATCAAAAGTCTGAGCCGGTTTCTGGGTAACAACGACTGTGTGGGGAGATTGGATGGTGTCGCTCATTTGTTCAGGTTCCATTGAAAGTTACATATGCAAACGTGGGCTCTAATCTTCAGGCATCTGCCGAACACTCACCTTTCCGAGCAAGGCATTCTTTACAGGGCAAGAGTCTGCGCGGAAGATCCTTCTCAGTTGCTCTCTGATTTTATCAAGGACCAACTCAGCCACTACTACTGTTTGTGCAGGGACAACGATGATCACGTCAAACTGTGGACATCTCTCAGAATAATTTGAAGACAAGAAAACTTTAAACCTTATATTGCCTTTCTGGGAACATTCCTTAAAACCAAGCAGGACCATGAGACATTCTATACCACTATTAAGATAATCCTGAATTTGTTTTTCGGATGACGTCTCCAAAATGGCAAGCAAATCAGATACCTTGTGTTTTTTGTCTGTCGGATGATCCTGAAGGTACTTTAATAATTCTATTGCGTCTTCTTTACCCAAGACGGCAATCAACTTTTTCGCTAACTTTTTTTGTTCTGAAGTATTCATGATGCTGATAACGGTAATGGTTCTGTAATTTATTTCTAAAGGGCATCGCTGGGATTTTTCTCATTGACGAATAGTTGAATAAATATACCAAAATATGAAGCCGCAACAAGGAAAAATGCAAAATTATTCTGGTTAATGGTAGGATCATTAATGGCAAATAGCATTCCATAACCAATGATGGCGGATATGATCAGTGCGGCTATTGTCAATTGGAGAGATCGTCTGGCTACACTTAAACAATCCAACAATGGCGACATTCTCCGTATAAAAATATAGCAACAACACAGGACCATAATAAGCATTGCGCAAATAAGGCCCGCATGCCCTCCCGGAGTCAATTTAGGCCCTGAAAAATTCTGCATTAATACAAAAGTAAACCATCCGGCTGCGATATTAACAAACACACGAGGCAGAAAAAGATGCCAGCCGAGAAATGATTGATGAAAGGGCCAGACACGCCAGACAAAGCCAACTTCGTAACGGCTTATGAACCACCGGGAGGAAAGCTTGTCGTTTCCTTTTTTCGCCGCCATTTTTGTGGCATCCAGGTTGAGGCGGGGCCAAAAAGAGTAAACATGCTTCATCTCTTTTTCACTGGATTGGAACCACCCCCCGGAACCGTGGAATGTCTCAGAGGAACGCGGGTCTCTAATACATGCCGTCCATTCTTCTTCCGCTTTAAAAAAAAGTTCGCCATAGAAGCGTTTCCAGTCCTTTCCACGCTGCTTCCAGCTCCTTCCAAAATGCTCAGCTCCTTTTCTGATGGCAGCAGAGTAGGCCATACGTTGATACAGATATCCCGCCTTAGCGGCGAGGGCACGGAAAAAGAAGTTCTCACGAAGCTTTCTGATTATTTCCATGTAGTGCGGAGACATCTGAAAGACGCGGGTCTCCCGAAGGTCAAAAAGAAAATCCAGGATCAGTTTGGCGAGAGAAATGGAAGTTTTATCGTTACTCCACAAATTCCATGGATGAATAGAATCCCGAATGCCTTTTCCGGAATTGAAAAATACTGAGAAATAACCGCGCCAGTCGGCATCACTTTTTTGGAAAAGAGTATATCCCTCCAATTCAGGAATGGGAACTTTCCGATTGAAATTCCGGGCAAGAATCATCCCTATGTCTCCTTCTGAAAGATTGTCGTCAAGGGGGAGATGCAGCAACTGGCTGTTGATTGCTGTTCCGACAATATTAAATTCAATACCGAGATGGGTGAGAGCCGCATAAATCGGGCTGTCAGTTTCACCGTCTGCGCGATACCGGAAGACGGCAATACCTGCCGCAAGGTCCGAAGCCTCGCTATCCAGTTTGAAATACCGGCCGTAATCCATGCCCTTTAATAAGTTTCTTTCCCGTTATGCAAAGCAATAATGTGCCCCTCAATGGCCTTGATCAATTCTTCCATGGCTGCCTTATTGCTTTTGGCCGAGCGACGAAGAACTTCCTTGGTTTCTTTAAAGTTTACCATCATTTGCGGCCATTGCTGTGGCGAGCCATGTGCAGTCTGATACACAAGATGTACCATGTGATCCCAGAATGAATCCGTGTAATGAGCAATGTCCGGGAAGAGAGAATAGATGATTTCCGATTTCAATGGATTCGCTGCCAATTTCGCGGCGTTGCGTTTATCTGCCTCGTTTTCCAGGCCGTATTCAATGTCCTTTCGCAAGATATCATAGTCGGCCTTGAGTTTCAAAACAGCTCGAAAAAGTTGTTGAGCGTTGTCACGCACCCTTCCGCTTCCCGTATAAATGGCGCAAAGCAAATCATAAAGCGTTATAATCTTACGGAATTCCTTGACATCTTTTTGACCGGGGAGGTCTGTCAGTTCCCGCAATTGGTAGCACATGAATTGCAACAAGTTATGCTTGAAAAGTTCTGGAGTGTTGATGGGGCATGCTCCCTTGTTCATCACCCATTCACCCGTAACTTGAGGAATACCCTTGGCTGTCAGTCTGCTATCGATAGCGTTTGCAAACGAAGAAACATTGGAAAACCACAGCAATTCCAATGGTCCGCGCGCATCTCTCAATTCTTTGGTTACCTCTTTTAATTTAAGCAGCAGGTCTACCGACGTATCGAAGGAGTCCAGCTTGTTAAGCAAGTAATCAAGCAAGATGATATCAAAACGCTCCCCCTTGATACGTTCCTGGGCCTCTTCCGTTGATTCGGCGCAGTAAATTTTGAGGTGGTAAAAATCTCCCAATGCGGGACACGGTCTTTCAACTGAGGTACAGCGGGGCGGCACAGTGGCATCACCCTCACAAATCTCAATTTTAAACAACGACGAAAGCACTTCATTAATCACCGCCAATTTGGAACAGAGTCCGCCGGAAAGCTTTTTGCTGGCATGATCATCAACCAACAATACTTTCCATACCAGCGGATAGTTGGCTGACGGATTATTGGCGAATCCCGCCTTAATCTCTTCAACTATTTCTTGTGTTCTCTTCCTCATTTCACCCTCAGAAGGGAATACGATAGGAGCAATTTTTTTATGACCGGAACCTTCAAATTCACCAAGACGCGAGTTAATAAGCATTCGTGCCGAAAATTCCATTTGTTCTTTCCCGTTGTTGCAATCATAGAGGCCAAGCTCACGGTTGCGCGCGAACTGAACGCGGATTTCGTTCGCTTCTTCTTCATTCCTGGCGTAACGGCACCAAATGCTGCTGTCGAGATACCGGGCCCGTCTGTCATCGGTTCCGAATTCCTTCAGCGGTTCGGAGCCAATGACCAGAAGGGGCTGGGGAGCGGTCAATCGCCGGTCGCAATGCTCCGGAGAAAACTTGGGATTCCAAAAATCATTCTCATTGTCCAGCTGGTCAAACACGGCGTTTAGCGCAGCTTGATCGGAGGCACCGCTCAACTGCCAGATTGCAAGACGATTGAGATAGGTGTGATTATTGAGGTGGAAATTCGGAGGAACCCGCAAGACGGGAAAAGAATACGTACCATATGAAGGTGCGGCGGTAGCCGGAGATGCGGAGTCATCTTTTAACGAAAGGCCAGATTGACGGAGATCGTAAGATTTTACGCTCGAACTTAGGCCAGAGAGCGTTACATTAGCATGCTCGGCGAGCTTGATGAGCAAAATCCGAACTTTCTCATCCGTACCCGCTACGCCTTCAAAAAGCCTGTTGTCGCCAAGAATATGCCCATGGATACCGGTTCCATCATGCGAGAACCACCAGATATTGGCTGAAGCCACTTCAGGATGTGCACGCTGGATCTGCTCAATCAAGGGATTTTCAGCTTCATACCGGTTGGCCAGCCGTCTCTGTAAAGCGTCACTGGCATGAAGAACCAGATGCAGTTCAATTGGCTCTTTATGCTCTGGAGCAAGAAAACGAAGAACCTTGCCGACGAGATGGTTTACGAATTCTTCGTGCCGCTCCGGCCTAATAAGTACTCTCTGACGCGGTTTTGCGCATGGATAAAAAAAGATGGTTCGGTCAATATGGGTGATCCGCTCGAAGTGTTCCGATAAATCTCCCGCTTTTTCCATGATGTTTTCCTTGGAAACAAACGTCTCAATATCTGGCGCAAGTCCTGTGTCAACTGCCGCATTAGCCAGATAAGCCTTATTGAAATCATGAGTGGTAACGAGAAACACCTTCCGGTAGGAGGCATTCGTTTTTGCCACCTGAAGGGCGGGAGAATGAACGGAATTCGTGGAATTTACACCTTTCCCAATATTTCCTACATCTGATAATTGTCCGAGGATGTTACCCTCTGTCGCAGATTTTCCAATTTTCCGCTCTCTGCCGCGCCATTCCTTGTCTCGCTCCAATACTTTTGCGGTAACCGCATCTTTTAGGGGAATATCTCCAAAGGGAGGAAATTTCAACCCATGGAAAAATTCAGAAAGGACGAATTTGCAGTTATTCAGTGCCCACTCGATACCGGAGAGTGGGAAAAACGCAATCTCATCTCCCATTTCCGTCATTCCTCCTCGTCCCGAATGAATGGAAAGCTTGGTGTGTCCCGGCTGATAACGTGCTCCAAATTGCTTGAGCGCCGCGTCCAACTTATCCTTCTCCGTCGCTCCCTTGGCAGTTGTCTTGTCTATTAGACCAAGATGAATGGAAAGAAAATCATAGATTACCCGGGGCGTCACTCCTGTGCTGACATAATGGCCGCGCAAATCAAAAATACCATTCTCATCACTGTTAAGGATGTGAATGCCTTGCTGTTCCCAATATTCCCAACGCGGGTTATCCGGCACAAACGGCATTACCTGACGCTGTCTGGGCGTAATACCCTGGCGCTGGGCAAAGATGCGTTCGTCCACGATGGCGACCTGCACCAATGCCGCTTCTACAATGCCGCAATAGGTAAAGCGGTCAATATCGGTACGGATGAGGGTATTTGTAAAGTTTCCGCCACTGATTCCTTCCGTAAAAATCGCTCCCGGATTAAGGTTGAGCGCAGTGCGAGCATCACCATGTTGTCCTTTGGCGGCTTTTTCTAAGGCATCGGAAATGCGCGTTTCATAATGAGTACGGTAATGTACGAATTGTTCGCCGGGATGCTCCTGTTCCCAGATACGATCAGCAGAAATTCCCAGCTCGTCGCGAACAACTAACCGGGTATCGAAGTCATTAAAATCACGGTTCGCTTCACCGGAAATACGCAAAGGAGGCAATTCGCCACCAATCTCGTCCAGCCGTTGAGCAAATCGCCGCTTAATATTGCGCTCAAACAAAGCAGCCGTTTTGCTATTCAAACTCTCCTCCGTTTCCTCGTCTGCCACCACCTCCAGCCGCGGCAAGGCAGCCAATACCTTGTTATCCGGGTTTTTGTTATAATCACTCTGGCGCACGGCGTAGATCGTTGCACTAGGCAAATCATCAAGCATCCCGTTATAGCTTTTACATTCATCCGCAAACTCAGCGGAAGAAAGCAAATGAACGATCCGATGTTTTGCAATACGGAAGCGGTAGCCAAGCGAAAGATTATCAGGTTGAAGCGGATCGTTGCAGCCATAGATTGCGTAATCCCGGTTATCCACGCCCACCACATCCATCAATTTCCACGGCGTATTCTGAAGCGTGTCGTAACTGATTTCCCTTGTTTTTTTACTAGAGCTACTTGAAGCATCCGGAGCGGAATCAAGAGTTTCTCCGTATTTAAGCCATGCAAGGCTGATCAGCATCTCTTTGATACCTTTGTTTTCACGGGCAATACCACCGCCATCTTCGCGCAGAATTTGCAATGGGGCGAGTCTGCCGTCTTGGGAAGAAATAATACCGTTCGTTTCAAAAAACTCTTTAACAGTAGCAAATTCCCGCTTATTGCTGCAAATCGTAATTTCGTAGCAGTTGTTCATCTCCTTGAAAATGATGGAGAAAAGCAGAGTGTTGTTTTCGAGATTTTGAAGGGCGTCTCGGTTATGCTTGGCAGCGTTTCGGATAATATTCTCGATGATCGTCAAAAATGCCTGCCTTCCATTCAGGCCATTGTTGACGGAAAGTGTGAAGTCTGCAAACTCGTTGCCGATTTCATGTTGCTCGTCCAGGCTCTTGAAAGTTGTCGCGCAGCCCGTCCCGTCAATCTTTACCAATTCCAGCTCGATTTTGAGTGCTCCTTCAAGTTTTCCCTGATCCGCAAGGCTTCCATCACGGACAATATCTTCAGAGCGAACAATATTATCTAAAATGTAATTGTTGATCTGGTTGTCCTTGTTATCCGGGCTATGGCGCCGCCCAGGACCGTCCATTGCAAGCAAGTCAAAAACTGCCGATTTAAAATTGAGAGGACCTTTAGGATAATGCTCATCATTGGCAATCACTGCAATAAAATCCTGCCGTTCCTGCAAATACTGCAACAATGCCGAGATACCCTTCAGTTGCACCTTAACTGAATTATCTTCCTGCCTTTGTTCCAACTCCGTGATCTGATGCTTTGCATTAGTCACAACATGACTGCCTAAATTATGACTCATGTTGCGCGACATAATAGCAGCAATAGCTGATTTAACAGCTGTCTTATTTCTATAAACTTCACTAAGCTTCCATAAATAATCAATAGCAATAAGTTTCAACTCCATCAATAATGATTTAATATTTTCGAATTTCGCTTTTGAGGAAACAGAAACTCCTCCATCAATTAATTCATTCGCCGTAAAAATTCTATCATAGTATAAATATTTCCAAGGAAATAGAAGTGATCCAATTAATAGTTTCGTATCCTCTTTATTATATGAGGAATGGTTATTTTTACTGAAACGGTTAAAATAAAAATCAGGCACATCAGAAATCAACAGATCATCGGCCTTCTCTTTAAAACCAAAACAATCATTATAATGTTTTACTAAAGCTTTTTTTAGAAAATGTTCAGACCAGACTTCCTCGTCAGAATAAATAAGTTTCCAAAAATTTTCACAATCTGAAAAATAGGATATTATTCCATTTTTTAAGTCAACATAAGGCGCTGCAGCTGAAGAAATACGTTTTATATTATATGGTTTAATAATAGAATCATCAAACAATATTTTATCAAACAATCGAACATCAAACCTTCTATATAGATCTCTTAAAATAGTAGCATTTGTTTTCTTTTTTTCCTCTTCATACCCAGCACCTGCCGCTGCATAAAAATAATCGTTTGATATTGGATGTTTTATCTGTATTGCAATCCAATACAGATTTCCGTCACTATTATATTCATCAAAAATATTCTTTAGCCGCGTGGAATAATTCATTTTCAGTACCGGCATTGACTCTTTTTAGCAAAATAATTTGTTTCTAATATTTGGATTTCCTCCCCCAATAGCTTTTATTGCAAACTAATAATTTTAAAACTTATTTATATAGTTCAATGTTTATAGGCATTATATGTCCATTATTGAACATTTTAAAAGATAACCCAGATGTCACATAATTTTTACCGTCAATATGAAAGTTACCCGAAACTCCATTGTAGGATTTAAGATTATAAATATATTTTTTTATAGATTTTGAATCACCATTGTAATTTTTTAGAGCATCATAGATGAGAGATATTGCATCGTAGCAAGTAGCAGAATAATATGCAGGAACTTCACCAAACTCAGCTTGGTAATCATTAATAAACTGTCGAGATTTTTCACTAAAAGCTTTATTTCCGTCAAACGAATAAGATGAAAAAATTAACTTAACATCTTTAAGAAAAGCTAAATCATTCTTTAATTCTGGAGATTCAGTTGCAGCATAACCTACCCATAATATATCATTAAGACCAAGTTTATATGCTTGATTTATAATTTTAGCAATCATTTCACCATTTGTAGGCACAAAAACCGTCTTAACTTTTAATGATTGAATTTTACTAAGAGTATTTTTTATATCATCCATTGAAGTTATTGCCGCATTTCCTTTAATAGAACCACCATTCCTAATATAGAATTTTGAAAAACTATCTAACATACCTTTACCCGAATCATCATTCTTCCAATAAACAAAACATTCTGTCTTTTTTAACGAATTTAGTAAAAAACCAGCTATGTATGCAGCTTCCACATCTGCATCAGGAATTAAAGTGAACACATAATCACTGGACTTCTTAATATCCGGATTTGTAGCTCCTGCATTGATAAGAAAAATTTCTTTTTTTTCTGCTACCGGAGCAAGACCCAACACTACGGGGCTAACACCCGTAATACACGCATTGATCATATTTACACTTATCAATTTATTAAAAGCACTTATGCTGTTATTTGCTTTTCCCATACCATCTTCAATGTGAATATTAACACGAGCATTTGGATTTTGCTTTTTCCATAAAAGTATTCCATTTTCCATCCGATGTCCAAATCCGCCCCAATCTCCAGTTAAAGGTAAAATTACTCCAATTTCTGTTTCTTCTGAATTTTGTCTTATTCCGTTTTTATCATATAAAAAAAACCAAGATATTAATGTGAGAATAAACACACTGATAATCCAGAATACATTTTTTTTGCATACTTTGATTTTATACGAATTTTTTTTCATTTTTTATTTTTTTGATGAGTGATTTTAAATGGAAACTATAATTAATAGACGAAGGTTAGAATTAAAAAGTAAACCCTCTGAATCTTAGCTGATCTTTTTATAACATTATTTGGACAGCGTAGTAGAGGCTTCTAATTTGGAATAATCTCATTAAATGTCGTTTCACTGCTATTATACTATTTTTCATGATTACTTTTACCACGAAGATGAATTTAAAAATTTAGGGGAAATAATTCACCTATGAATTGATGAATTCAAAGATCCTTTGCAAAACAAAGACTGCCTAGCACTAAGTAAACATTCAAGCGTACTTTTCACAGTTTCTACCGTAAGATTTATTTTAGAGCGCATAAACAACATTATTCCTACGAACATCGCCATAACCTCATCGGCCAGCATTGGAGAATCTTCGTAATATAAAAATACCATAATAATCCAATTATTGTTTAAATTCAAAGATGTTGACATCAGCTATGGCACGCTCGCGGGCACCATGAATATGTGATTTTCTTGACTATAACTAATATTTTTTAATTGGGAAAGAAAAATTACCAGCTTAATCCATGAACATCTCGTATTTGTTTAATACTTAAGTTTCTTTACTTGAGAATTCTCTCCCGTCCTTACTCTTTGCTGCAATAAACCCACCATGGTTCATCGTCAAAACCAGGAGATGAAGAAACTTATCACCTGGAAAATACACGGAACATCGAGAGATCATCCCCCCTATGTTTATCTTATTTAGAGTTTAGTTTCTTTTGGCTGATGGTTTTGTTGGTCCCACCCCCGATTATGATGAAGAGCCAAGGAGATTACGGGTATCACAATTTCGAGAACTGCCGTCTGGATATTGCTGGAATGCAGAGGGTTAATCTACGAACAATCTCTTCAAAACTTTCTTCTACTAATTTTGGTGTTAACCCATTTTGATGAAGGAAATTTTACAAAAGAAAACCCTGTAAGCTTCTAACTTACAGGGTTTATGAATGGCTCCCCCGGTTGGGCTCGAACCAACGACCTAGTGATTAACAGTCACCCGCTCTACCGCTGAGCTACAGGGGAGTTTGCGTTCCATGGAGCGCGGAGGGATTTTTACTGGAGGCACAGGCGTTTGGCAAGTACTTTTTTGTTTCTGTAGGCTTTTTGACGCAAAAAGGCTTCCGCGGCGTGGGCATGCCAACGGTGTTTCTTGACCTTTGAGGGGAGAATGCCCAGACTTTCAGCGACATGAGTGAACATCACCATCATATTGCTGTTCTGGCCGGCGACGGCATCGGGCCCGAGGTCATGGCGGAGGCCCTGAAAGTTCTGGACGCCGTAAGCGCCAAGTTTGGATTTACCGTGAGCCGCAAGGAGGCTTTTGTGGGTGGCGCGGGCATCGACCATTGCGGCAAGGCCCTTCCGGAAGAGACCATCCGCGCCTGTGAAGAGGCGGACGCCGTCCTGTTCGGCTCCGTAGGCGGTCCCAAGTGGGAACACCTTCCCGCCAACGAACAGCCGGAGCGCGGCGCCCTGCTGCCGCTGAGAAAGCATTTCGGCCTGTACGCCAACCTGCGCCCGGGCGTATGCCTGCCTGCCCTGACCCACGCCTCTCCCATCAAGAATGAATTGATCGAGGGCGGTTTTGACATTTTATGCGTCCGGGAACTGACCGGCGGCCTGTACTTCGGCCAGCCCCGTTTCCGCGAACAGGAGGGGGACGACGAAGTCGTCGTGGATACCATGCGCTACCACAAGAGCGAGATGGTGCGCATTGCCAAAGTGGCGTTCGAGGCCGCGCGGGGGCGCCGCAAGCGCGTCACCAGCGTGGACAAGGCCAACGTGCTGACCAATTCCCTGCTGTGGCGCGAGACGATGATTGAGGTTTCCAGGGATTATCCGGACGTGGAACTGCTCCACATGTACGTGGACAATGCCGCCATGCAGCTGGTGCGCAATCCCCGCCAGTTTGACGTGCTGGTGACGGAGAACCTGTTCGGAGATATTCTTTCCGATGAAATGGCCATGATTTGCGGCTCCCTGGGCATGCTGCCCAGCGCCAGCCTGTGCCAGGGCGCGCAGGACAACGGCCTGTTCTTCGGCCTTTACGAGCCCTCCGGCGGTTCCGCCCCGGACATTGCCGGCAAGGGCATTGCGAACCCGATCGCCCAGATTCTTTCCCTCTCCATGCTGCTGCGCTACTCCCTGGGAGAAAAGGCCGCGGCAGACGCCATTGACGCCGCCGTCCGCCGCGTGATTGACCAGGGCCGCCGCACGGGCGACCTGGCTACGGGCGCTCCCGGAGAAATCCGCGTGAATACGGCGGAAATGGGGGATGCCATCATCGCAGCCCTGTAAAAGGGCCGTTTTTCCGGCTCCGCAGGCGCTTCCATCCCCTGCGGGGCATTTTTCCTTCCGGAGGAAGGCTGGACTGTTCCTCTGTTTTTTCCTCACTTCCGGATTTCTCCGGTTCTTCATCCACCTATCATGAACGTTCTTATCATTGGCCAGGGAATCGCCGGCAGCTGCCTGGCGTGGGAGTTGAAACGCCGCGGCGCGGATTTCACGATTGCGGACCGCCCCATCGCGGAAACGGCCTCCCGGGTGGCGGCCGGATTGGTGAATCCCCTGACGGGCCGGGCCTTCCGCCCCGGCTGGCGGCAGGAGGAATGCCTGTCCGCAGCGGAGGCCTTTTATCCGGAGACGGAACGGGAACTGGGCGGCTCCTGGTGGCAGAAGGCCCCTATTTTCCGGGAACTGGAAACGGAGGACCAGCTGGAAATCTGGCGGGAACGCCAGACGGCCCCGGAGTCCTGCGCCTATGCGGGCCCCCTTTTCCCATGGCCTGAACACTGGGAAGGCCGCGGAAAAGCCGCCTATACGCGCGGCTCCGCCGTGCTGCACGTGGAGGACATGGTCAACGCCATGCGGAGGTTTTTCACGGAACAGGGCCGTTTTGTGGAAGCGGACGTGTCCCCCGCGGATATCCGTCCGGATGAAAACGGCCTTTTCCATTGGAACGGGCAGGAGTTTTCTCACGTGGTCTGGTGCACCGGCTGGGAGGCCGGATGCCACCCGGACATGGCTCCCTTGAAGGGACGCCCTTCCAAGGGCACTATTCTGGACCTGGACCTGAAGGAGCTGGACTGGCACGCCGGCATCCTGCATTTCGGCCACTGGCTGGTTCACAACGGTTCTTTCTGGCGCTTCGGCGCTACTTACGCGTGGGCGTGGGACGCTCCCGGCATTCCGGAAGCCCCCGCCGTCCAGGAATTGATGCTGGACCTCGTCAAACGCTATTCCGGGGAGACGGGCTTCCTCCGCGCCCGAGCCGCCGTGCGCCCCATCATCCGGCGCAGCCAGCCCGTCGCCGGGCCCATTCCCGGCCTGAACGGCCAGTTCGTCTTCTCCGGACTGGGCAGCAAGGGAGTGACCACTTCCCCGTGGGCCGCGGCCCAGCTGGCGGAACATCTTGTGCACGGGGCGGAACTGCCGCCGGACCTGCTTCCCGCCGCACTGTGGAAATAATGCGGCGCGGTTCCCGTACTTCCTTGAACGGGACAGCTATTTTCCTTGTCAAAACGCCCTGAACACGATTACATGCGGCCTTATATGCGAGCGGAGAACGAGAACTGGGGAGATACGGTACGGGAGCATTTGTTTGACCAGCGCGGCGCCGTGATGGTGCACTGGCTGATCCTGCTCAATGTAGTCGTCTTTATCCTCGGGTTTTTCTTCCAGGTGGATATTCCACGGGATATTTACCCGCCGGGCCGTCTGGACCTGATCCAGCTTTACGGGGCCTACAGTGAATACACGTGCTTTCATGAAGGGGAACTGTGGCGGTTGTTTACCTACCAGTTCCTGCACGCCAATCTGGGGCACATCATGTTCAACATGATCGCCCTGTGGTTTTTCGGGCCGGTCGTGGAGGAACGCTTCGGCCATCTGCGCTTCCTGCTGTATTATCTTTTCTGCGGCGTGGCGGCGGCCCTGTTTTCCTCCCTGCTGGGGTACATGGGGTTCTTTGATCCGGAATGGCGCTTCATTCCCATGGTAGGGGCCTCCGGCTCCATTTACGGCATCATGGCCGCGTGCGCGGTGCTTTTCCCGCGCGCCCGGGTGCAGCTTCTGTTCCCTCCGGTCAATTTGAGCGTGCGCCAGTTCGCCCTGGCCGTCCTCGGCATCGCCTGCGCCGTCATTATTTTCCAGTGGAACAACGCGGGCGGGGAAGCCGGACACCTGGGCGGCATGTTCGCCGGGTTCATCCTGACATTGCTGATCCTGTGGAAGGAAAAACTGTCCTCTCCCAGGCGGCGGGTCGTTTCTTCCTCCCACCATTCCGCCTCGCACTCCGCACGCCGCCCCGCCGGTAACCATCCCTCCGAAGAGGAGGTAGATGAAATCATGGAAAAAATATCCCGCTCCGGCCTGTCCAGCCTGACGGAAGAGGAACGGGAAGTTCTCCGGCGCGCCTCCCGCCGTTGAATTATTTGTTAGATATTTCCCGTATTTTTGTTATTTTTCTTTCTTTTTCATTATTTCCTCCTAGCATGGAGGAATGATGACGCGGCTGTATTCCTCCACCGTTCTGGGCGTGGATGGCGTAGAAGTGGAGGTGGAAGTGGATTTTCGCCCCATGGCGGAAAAACGCACCTTTATCGTGGGGCTGCCTGATGCGGCCGTGAAGGAGAGCGGGCAGCGCGTGGATACGGCCATCCAGAACAGCGGGCTGCCCTTCCAGCAGGGCGTTTTCGTCGTCAATCTGGCTCCGGCGGATTTAAGGAAGCAGGGACCGGGGTTTGACCTCCCCATCGCCCTGGGAATGGTCGCCGGAGCGGCGGAAAGGGACATGGACGCTTCTTCCTGGTGCATCGTGGGGGAATTGGCCCTGGATGGCGCCGTACGCCCCGTGCAGGGCATTCTGCCGCAGATTATGGAGGCGCGGCGCATGGGCAGGAAGCGCATCATGCTGCCACGTGCTAACGCGCACGAAGGAACGCCCGTGCAGGGCGTGGAGATTTACCCCGTGGCTTCTTTGAAGGAGGCGTGGGCACTCCTTACCTCCTCCGTTCTGCCCCCTCCCTTCACGGCTTCCGGAAGAGAGGACCGGGAGGCCGAAGACAAGGAGGCTGCCGTTGACTTCGACGAGATCAAGGGGCAGCCCTATGCGCGCCGCGCCATGGAGATTGCGGCGGCAGGCGGCCATAACATCCTTCTCTGCGGTTCTCCGGGTTCGGGCAAGTCCATGCTGGCGCAGAGGCTCCCGACCATTCTCCCTCCGCTGAATCCGGAGGAAGCTCTGGAAACCAGTAAAATCCATTCCGTATGCGGACTGCTGAAACGGGGGAACGGCCTGGTGGCCCGGCGTCCGTTCCGGGCTCCGCACCATACCATTTCCGATGCCGGGCTGATGGGCGGAGGAGCGAATATCACGCCGGGGGAAGTGTCCCTGGCCCACAACGGCGTGCTCTTTCTGGACGAATTGCCGGAGTTCCGCCGCGCCGCGCTGGAAACCCTGCGGCAACCGCTGGAATCCGGTCAGGTGGTCATTTCCCGCGCTTCCGGCACCATGACGTTTCCGTGCCGCTTCATGCTGGCAGCCGCCATGAATCCGTGCCCCTGCGGCTATCTGGGCGACAGGAGAAGAACCTGCACCTGCCCCCCGGCGCAGGTCGCACGCTACCGCCGCAAGATTTCAGGACCGCTTCTGGACCGATTCGACCTGCTGATGGAAGTTCCCGCCGTGGACCCCTCTATTCTGGCCTCCGCACCCGCCGGGGAATGTTCCGCCGGCATCAGGGAACGCGTGATGGCCGCCCGGCAGCTCCAGTGCAGCAGATATGCGGGCACTCCCTTCCGCAGCAATGCGGCACTTTCCGGAAAAGCGCTCCAGAGGCATTGCCGCCTGCTGCCGGAAAGCCGCGCCATCCTGCTCCGCGCCGTGGAAGAACTGGCCCTTTCCGCCAGAGCCTACGACCGCATTCTGAAGGTGGCCCGCACCATAGCGGATCTGGAGGGCAGCCCTGATATTCAGGATTCCCATTTGTATGAGGCCGTGCAGTACCGGGCCTTTGAACATTCTCTCCGGGAATGAACCATTCCGGAATGCCGCGTTACGCCATGCCAAGCGTGCCTTTTCCGAACGGAAAAAGGAAAGGAGGCGTTTTTCAGGCCGCCTCCTTCCCGATTGAAAAGTTTACCGCTCACCGGTTCCGGGAACGCCGGAAGACGAGGGCTCCCAGGCCAAGCATTCCCAGAGATGCGGTAGCCGGTTTCGGAACGGTTTCATAGGATACCTGGATGTTGGCAAGCGTATAGGGGGAGGTGGCGCCGCCCGCGCCGCCGCGCACTCCGGCAACCAGCTTGTATCCTTCCCCCCACGCCAGGGGAGAATCCGCCATGTCCAGGGAAACGGTCGTCGTTCTTGAAGTGGAATCAAAGGTAAAGCTTTCCACGGTGGAAAGGTTCCGGACCAACGTTCCGGCGGAGTCGTAAACCGCCAGCACCATGGTGTAGCTCGTGATGACGGAGGTGGGCGTGTCACAGGAAAAGATGATGGAGGAAACAAGCTCTCCCTGCCGGGGGCCGCCCAGCACCATGGCAAAGGAGTCTCCGGCCACGCCGCTTCTGCCGCACAGGATGATGGAACCGACGTCATCATGGTTGACCCAGGTTCCCTCCCCGTTCTGGGGCCAGTTGGCCAGGCTGTTGTTATTGCCTCCCGCATAGACGCCAAATTCACGGCCTTTTACTTTATCCAGCAGCTGGTTTCCCGTTTGCGGCGCCATGGTCGCGGTTTGCGACAGATTGGCTGATTCGGGCAGTTCGGCAATGATGGTAGCAGCATTTGCAGCCAGCACACTGGCGCATCTTCTTGAGGTTGAATGGCCGAGCCGTTCCCCGTAATGCGCCGTTGCTGGATTTTTCTTTATAACCCTATTAAAATACCTGTTTTACGTGGAATTAAACTTTGGAATAAGGAGAACATGAAATGAAGTTATTTTTCTGCGGAGTTTCCGCAGGTTTTTACAGGAGCCGGGAGGCCCCTGCTCCCGGAAACGGTCTTTCCCCAGCGGGAGCATATGCCTCGCCCTCCCGTCTGCCGGCGCTCTTTTCCGGAAACGTTCAATACGCCGGGCCATCCCGGCTTTTTCACCCGTCACCCACGCAGAACAGCCGCTCCGCGGACATGCGCGGAACGGCTGTTCGCACGAGAAAGGAAAGACCGGTTTAACGGATGGCTTCCAGAGCCTGCTTGAGGTCCGCAATGATGTCTTCCGCGGCTTCCGTTCCCACGGAGAACCGGATGAGGTCCGGCCGGACGCCCGCCTCCATGAGCTGCTCATCCGTCAACTGGCGGTGCGTATGGCTGGCGGGATGGAGGACGCAGGTGCGGGAATCCGCCACATGGGTTACGATGGCGGCCAGTTTCAGGCTGTCCATGAACTTGATGGCGCGTTCACGGCCGCCCTTGATGCCGAAGGTCACCACGCCGCAGGATTGCCCGTTGCGAAATTGCTTCCGCGCCAGGTCATGGTATTTGTTGGACGGCAGGCCCGGATAGTTGATCCAGGCCACATCCTCCTGCCCTTGCAGGAATTCCGCCACCTTTTGCGCGTTTTCACAGTGCCGCGGCACGCGCAGGTGGAGGGTTTCCAGGCCCAGGTTGAGCAGGAAGGCATTCTGCGGGGATTGAATGGAACCCAGGTCGCGCATGAGCTGGACGGTCGCCTTGGTGATGTAGGCGCCCTTGCCGAAGCTCTTGCTGTAGGAAAGCCCGTGATAGGAAGGGTCCGGCTCCGTCAGGCCCGGGAATTTGTCCCTGTGGGCTTCCCAGTCAAAGTTGCCGCTGTCCACGATCACGCCGCCCACCGCCGCGGCATGGCCGTCCATGTACTTGGTGGTGGAGTGGGTGACGATATCCGCCCCCCATTCAAAGGGGCGGCAGTTGATGGGGGTGGCGAAGGTGTTGTCCACGATCAGGGGGACGCCGTGCGCATGGGCGATGTCCGCCATTTTGCGGATGTCCAGCACGCAGAGCGTGGGGTTGGAAACGGTTTCCGCAAAGAGGGCCTTCGTATTGGGACGGAAGGCTTTGGCGATTTCCTCCGCCGGGGCGTCCTGGTCCACAAAGGTGACCTCAATGCCCATTTTCCGGAACGTGACGGCAAAAAGGTTGTACGTGCCTCCGTAAATGGACGCGGTGCTGACGATGTGGTCCCCCGCCTCGCAGATGTTGAAGACGGCAAAGAAGGAGGCCGCCTGTCCGGAAGAGGTCAGAATGGCGGCCACGCCGCCTTCCAGTTCGGCGATTTTTCTGGCAACCGCCTCATTGGTGGGGTTCTGGAGGCGCGTATAGAAGAATCCGGCTTCCTCCAGATCGAACAGTTTGGCCATTTGTTCGCTGGTTTCATACTTGAACGTGGTGCTCTGGTAAATGGGCAATACGCGGGGTTCACCCTTTCTGGGGGTCCAGCCCGCCTGCACGCACAGGGTTTCCGGTCTCAATTCCTGACTCATGATGCAGGGATGCTATGCCATGCCGCCTCCCTTGTAAAGCAGGGAAAGGAGGCATTTCCAGCCGCTCCCTGCCTCCCCGCCTTCGCGGTTACAATCAGCCGCGTTCAAGTGTCGGGAGGCTCTTGTTCCCAAAGACGGCCTGAGAAATATGCCACCGTATTTGGAGCTTCTTCCGGAGAAGGGAACAGCCTGCGGATTTTACCTGATTTCCGGCAGAGGGGTGGAAATTTCCTCTTCCGTCAGGTAGCAGCCGGGGTCGGACCCGTACCAGTGCCCGTTGGCAAACGCGGCGCGCGTGCGGAAGCCGCCGCCGCACAGGGCAAAGTGCACGCAGCGGCCGCAGCGGCCTTCAATTTTTTTCTGCCGTTCCAGGGGATTGTCGGACCCGCGCAACTCAGGCAGCATCTCCGCCGCGGCCCCCGCCTTGGCGTCCCACAGATCGGAAAACAGGTTGTTCTTCACATTGCCCAGCGTGACGGATTGCCAGAACTGGTCCGGGTGCACCACGCCCTGCGTGTCAATGTTGGCGATGCCGCGGCCGGAGCTGTTCGCCCCGCCGCCGTTCCATTGAAGAAGGTTCAGGGTTTCCTTCGCCAGCGGGGAGCCTTCCCGGAGCTGGCGCAGCAGCAGGTAAATGCCGTCCGCTGGCTGGGTGACGGTCAGCACTTCACGGTTCTTGCCTTCCGCCTTCCATTCCTCCACGCGGGCAATCAGCGTATCCATGGCGTTCCGCGCTTCCTCCTGCGTCAACGTCTGCACTTCCACGCCGCGGCCCGTGGGCACCAGATGGTAGAAGCAGACGCGCTGGATGTCATTGGCGTCAATGAAGTCCAGAATCTGGTCCATGCACTGCACGTTGTTGCGGGTCAGCGTCAGGCGCAGGCCCGTCTTCTGCCCCACTTCACTGCAGAGCTTGAACCCGCGCACCGCCTGTTCAAAGGAGCCTTTCACTCCGCGGAACTTGTCATGAACGGCGCCGATGCCGTCCAGGGAAATGCCCACGTACGCCACGCCCAGTTCCTTGAACCGCGCGGCGGCCTCCGGCGTGATGCGGGTGCCGTTCGTGGAAATGGTCACTTTCAGCCCTTTTCCAGTGGCCCGTTCCAGCAGCTCCATGAAGCGTGGGTGAACCAGCGGCTCCCCGCCGGAGAACAGCAGGGCGTTCACCTTGTAGTCCGCCAGATCGTCAATGACCGCGCAGCACTGGTCCCAATCCAGCTCCCCTTCAAATTTCCGGGCGGAGGCGTCCGCATAGCAATGCACGCACTTGAGGTTGCAGGTGCGCGTGATGTTCCAGACCACAATGGGCTTGCGGACGCGGGACGAAGCCGGAGCGCAGGATTCCACGGCGCCTCCCGCGGAGCGGCCGTGCCCGTGGCCCTGCCCGTATCTCCAATGGTCCGCGGGCTGTTCCGCCCCTGTCCAAAGTCTGGTAATGTTAATCATGGTATTGTGAAAGCCTGGGCTGATAGGGGCAGAGGTTGTCTTCCGCCATCATGTCTCCGTAAACGGCATAGGCGCGGGAACGGGAGCCGCCGCAGACGGTGCGGTACTCGCACCGTCCGCATTTGCCTTCCAGTGCATTGTCATCCCGGAGTTTGAGGAAAAGGGGGTGCGTGCGGTAGATTTCCCCCGGATCATCCGTCCGCACGTTTCCCGCCGTAACGGGCAGGAATCCGGAAGGCTGGATTTCCCCGGTATGGGAGATGAACATGATTCCCTTGCCGTCCCGGGTGGGAACGGCGCGGCGCGCGGGCTTGCTCCCCTGCGCGCGGGCTTCCTGAAGCGCCACGCGGCGGTAATGGTGCCCTTCCGTGGTCTTGACGCCGAAGGGGACTTCCCGGCTTACCTTGCTGAGTTTTTCCCAGACGGCCTCCACTTCTTCCGCCGTGGGCATTTCATCCATGGCGGCCCGGCCCGTAGGCACCAGCAGGAACACGCTCCACATGCCCGGCTGCATCTTCTTCATCAGCTCCACAAAGTCGTCAAACTCGCCCAGGGTGCTCTTGGTGATGGTGGTGTTGATTTGCAGGTGCATCCCCGCTTCCTTCGCCATTTCCGCCGCGCGCAGGGTCCGTTCATACGTGTGGGGAACGCCGCGGAAGGCGTCATGGGTGGCCTCATGCGCCCCGTCCAGGCTCAGGGACATGCTTTGAACCCCCGCCTCCTTCAAGGCATGGAAGTCCACATGCAGCAGCCGGGCGGTAGCGGCGGGGCTCAATGCCACATGCAACCCCTTGCCGGCGGCCGCGCGGATCAATTCCAGAATATCCGGCCTCATGACGGGGTCCCCGCCCGTCAGCACCAGCATGGGGGGACGCAGCTCCGCCAATTGGTCAATCAGGCGCAGGGCTTCCTCATGGGTCAGTTCATCAGGATGGGGCCGCGGCTGGGCTACGGCGCGGCAATGCTTGCACGCCAGCGCGCAGGCGCGCGTCACTTCCCAGAAAACCAGGAAGGGGCGTTCATTGAGATCTGTTTCACTAAAAATCGGTCGCATTCCTCAGGACAGCCACTTTAGAACAATTATAATTTTTGACCAGTCCAAAAGAGGGGCATTCCCCCAAAAAGTTCACTTGGCCGCCTCTTCACGGATTTTCTGAACTTCCTTGGGCAGTTCGGAAAGGGAATTCAGGGCTTCCTTCAAATTCCTGGAGGCATCCGGAGAGAGCATGATGGCCGTCACATGCTTGACGATGGGCTGCATCATTTCCACAAGCTGCTGCTGCACTCCCGTCAGCTTGGCCTGCTGGTTGCGGGTGAGGGGCGGCAGGGCGGCCTGTTTCTTGGCGATGTCCAGCAGGGCGGCCCGGTAATGCCCTATCTGGTCCACAGCGGCCTTGCTGGTTTCCTCATCCTTCACCCTGGACAGGGATTCATCCAGGTTTTTGACTTCATCCACGGTTTTTGCCAGCAGGGTTTCATGCGTGTTGCCCTCCGCATCCTTCGGGAACGGCTCCGCCTGCGCGGCCTTGTCCCGGGAAGCCTGCGCCAGTTCCGTCTGCACGGACTGTAAATCCATCAGGGCCTTCTGCAAATCGGGCGTGAGCAGACCTTCCTTTTTCAAGCGCGCAAGGGATTTCACCAATTCACCGGAAATTTTCTGCACTTCCGTCATCTGGGCGGAAATCTGCGCCTGCTCCTGCGGCGTGGCGCCGGGAAGTTCAAGCTGCCTTTTTCCGAGGTCCACCAGCTTTTCACGCACCTTTTTGACCGTTTTCACGGCGTCCGCCGCTCCGGGCTCGTCCGTCACCTTGTCCAGCGCCGCCGTAATTTCATGCATGCTGGCAACGCTTTCCTTGGTCAGGGAAAGATGGGTGTCCTGGGCAAATGCGGGGGCCGTCATGCAGACGGCAGCGCCCAGGCCGATGAAAGCAACTGTTTTATTCATGATGGGAAAGCCTTTCCGGTACGGAAGAATACGTTTTCCCCCTTTTCCCGTCAATGGCGGCTATTGTCAAGACCACTCAACCGCACCATATAAAAAGGGCTGTCTGCTTCATTACAGACAGCCCTTTTGAAATTTTTAACAGTGACTTAGTCGCGCTGCTGGCGGGAGTACTTGTAGTAGCTCTGGAAGCTGAGTTCCGCAGGGAATTCGCTCAGGCCGCCGTTGGGATTGTATTCCTTAAGGCCGCTCATGCCGCAACGTCCCTGATAGGGGGGCTTGTACGTGCACTTGTAGGTGGGAGCCCAGAACGTGACAAGTTCATAGATGCCGTAGCCCATGCGTTCAAGCATGGTGGTGGTGCCATCAACAATGCCCACGGAAAAACCGGCATAGTCACCTTCGCGGCTCGTCCAGTTGATGATTCCCAGGGGAATTTCTTCAACGGAGTAAATGATGTTGGCGATGGCGCGGCCCAGCTTGCGGGTGGGGGTGTATTCGGAAGCGGGTGGAGCCTGAATGTCCGCACTGGCGACACCGATGGCGCCGGCGGCAAAAAGAGCTGAGATGATGGCACGTTTCATACTGATTGTTTATATAGTATAATTTGTCGAGGGAAAGCAACTCAAAAAAACAAAAAATCAATCTAATTCCGGACGGGGGTCCCGCGTCATGAGCTCCACAAGCGCTTCCATGGGCGGCTTGGATTCATAAAGAACGGAATAGACGGCGTCAATCAGCGGCGTCCTCACTCCCAGCTTCCGCGCAATTTCATAGACGGAGAGCGTGTTGGGCACCCCTTCCGCCACCATGCCCAGGGCGTCCAGAATTTCCTGGAGGCTTTTTCCTTCCGCCAGCCTCCGCCCCACCGTCTGGTTGCGGGAGTGGCGGGAATAGCAGGTGACGATGAGATCACCCACGCCGGAAAGGCCCATGAAGGTTTCCCTGCGGCCTCCGCTGGCTACGCCGATGCGCGTCATTTCCGCCAGGCCGCGGGTCAGCAGGGCGGCCTGGGCGTTATCTCCCAGGTTCAGCCCCTCGCACAGTCCGGCCCCGATGGCAAAGACGTTCTTGATGGTTCCCCCCAGCTGCATGCCGATGATGTCCGTAGCGGAATAAACGCGGAAGGTCTTGGAGGCGAATATCTGCTGCACCCAGTCCGCATATTTCGGATCCTCAAACCCGATCAGGGAGGCGGACGGGAGGCCCAGGCAGATGTCTTCCGCATGGTTGGGGCCGGAGAGCACGCCTATGGGATTGGAGGGCAGATATTCCTGAAGGATTTCCGTCATTCTTTTATGGGAGCCCTGTTCAATGCCCTTGGTGCAGGAGACGATGACGGCGTCCGGCCTCACCGGCAGGCCGCTGCGCTACGGAACGCATGGCTACGGAAGGCACCACCACTACGATGAGCTCCGCGTCCTTCACCTGGTCCAGGTCGCAAGTGGGATGGATGTTGGGGGCCAGGGGCGCGGCGGTTTCCGACAGGACCGGGCTGCGCCTGGTTTCAGCAAGCTGCCGGGCCTGCGCTTCTTCCGGCGTCCACAGGACGACTTCACATTCCCGGGTCGCCAGGACCATGGAGAGGGCCGTACCCCAGGAACCGGCGCCGATGACTGCTATTTTATGTAACCGATTCATCATCTTACTTGGACTTTTTGGAGTAGAAGGAGTGTTCCGTTCCGTTGAGAAGCCTCACAATGTTGGAACGGTGCTTGAGAATGACCAGAGCCCCCACCACCGTGAAAAAGGCAATGTAAAGTATCTGGGGAGAAACGGCCCCGCCCTGGCAAAGCGGGTAGAACCACCATCCGGCGGCGATCATCGCCACGGCAGCCACCAGGCTGGCCAGCGACACAATGCCGGAGATTCCCATGAATACCAGCCACGCGCCCAGGGCCACGCAGGCCACCACCGGATTGAGGGCAAACAAGACGCCCGCAGTCGTCGCCACGCCCTTTCCGCCCCTGAACCCAAGGAAACAGGTATAGGTATGGCCGAGCACCACGGCGAAACAGACGAGGACGACTACGGCGTTGAAGTCCCAGCCGCCCGCATCCCCCGTCAGGAACGGCAGCCAGTTCAGGGCGCCGAACACGGGCACGAACCCCTTTAAAAAATCCAGCGCAAAAACGGAGAGGCCCCACTTCCAGCCCAGCACGCGCCATGCATTGGTAGCGCCTATGTTGCAGGAACCCTCCCGCCTCAGGTCAAGGCCCCTGATCCTGCCGGCAAGGTAGCCGAACGGAACCGCTCCAACCAGGTAGGAGGCTGCAATATAGAGAACTATCCAGGCAATCATGTCGTGCGGAGGGTATTCTACCCCCCCGCCCGTCAAATGACAATGGGGAAATCGTCTCCGGGACGCTTCTTTCCGGCGGCCTGCTCCCGCGGAACAGCGGAACGTTCAACGGCCTTTCCCGGCACCGGATTTCCAGAAGGCTTCCTGCACCGCCCCCGTCCGGAGGAAAGGCCCTCTTTTAAAAAGCGACGCAGTAAAAACGGCACAGGCTCGCCCCGTGCTCGTGGGGAACATGCCCCCGGTCTTATTTTTCCTTTGCCGGAACGGGTTTATTTACCGTCCGTGCAGGGTTTCCGCATCACGGCGGCCCAGACGGAGGCATTGTCCTGCTGCGGTTCCAGCATGTCCTTCACCTGCTCCATGATGGTTCCCACCAGCTCCCGGCTGGAACAGTCCCTGGCCTTTTGGAGAGCCAGGAAAGAAGGCTCCCTCAGCAGTTCGCTCCAGACCTGCAAGCCGTCCGAGCAGGCCAGCACTGCATCCCCCGGATGCAGAAGCAGGGGCATGGCGCTGATGTCCACCAGTTCCATGGGCCCCCCCATGACGGCGGACCGCAGAACGCAGCGCTGGCGCAGAGCCCCCTGGAGGGACATTTCCCCCTTCCTGTAGAGGCAATCCGCAATGGGCCTCATGGAGTGGTCTTCATTCAGGCGGTCCATGCGGAAGCTGTCCGCTCCGCTCCATAAGTACAGGGGGGAATCCCCCACGCTGATCCACCACAGGGAGTGGCCGCGGATGAAGACGGCCAGCAGCGTGGTTCCGGATTCCTCCGGCTCCTTCTGGATGGCGGCCAGCGCCCGGTTGGCGGCATGCAGCGCTTCCGTCAGACGCTCCGGAATATCCTCCACGCCGCTTTCCGCAAATACTGCGGCAAATTCCTGCGCCACCACGCAGGAGGCGCAGTCTCCGCGGAGATGGCCCCCCATGCCGTCGCACACGATGCCCAGCATCCCGCCGGCGGCGGGAAGGCTTTTAACCACGTCTTCCTGCTCACGGCGTTTGCCGATCCATTGGGCGGAAGCGCAGTCCAGGGTATCCGGGGTGGGGGGGGCCATGCGGCTGGTGGGCTGAATTAACTGTCCTTCCGTTTCAGTTGCGGGAAGAGCAGGACGTCGCGGATGGAAGAGGCGCCCGTCAGCATCATGATGACGCGGTCAATGCCGATGCCGATGCCGCCTGCGGAGGGCATGCCGTATTCCAGCGTTTCAATGAAGTCGTAGTCCACGCGCTGGGTTTCCCCGGCGGCCTGGTGTTCCAGGCGTTCCTTCTGCACGTCCGGATCGTTCAGTTCCGAATAGCCGGGTGAGATTTCCTGCCCGTTGATCACCAGTTCATACACGTCCACCACGTCCGGGTTTTCTTTGTTCAGCTTGGCGAGGGGAACCAGGTCCTTGGCCACATGGGTGACGAAGCAGGGGTTCATGGTTTTTTCCTCCACCAGCTTTTCATAAACCTGCTGGGAAACGTCCACATCCTTCATGTCCGGGCTGATTTCCACGTCCAGCTCCTCACAGCGGGCGCGGCGCGCCTCGGGAGAAATGTCAAACCAGTCCTGCCCGGCCACGCTGCGGATCAGGTCCTGGTAGTCGGCGCGCTTCCAGGGGCGGCTGAGGTCGATCGTGTAAAGCACGTTGCCTTCCGCGTCCTTGTGGTCAATCTGGAGGCCTCCGCAGAATTTTTCCGCCAGATGGCAGATGAGTTCCTCCACCATGTTCGCCATGGTTTCAAAATCGCCGCAGGCGCAGTAGGCTTCCAGCATCGTGAATTCCGGATTGTGGCGGCGGTCGATGCCTTCATTGCGGAAGCTGCGGTTGAGTTCAAAAATCTTGGTGAAGCCGCCTACCATCAGTCGCTTGAGGAAGAGTTCCGGAGCAATGCGCAACGTCAGCGGCATGTCCAGCGCGTTATGGTACGTTTCAAACGGCTTGGCGGCGGCGCCCCCGGCCACGTCCTGAAGCATGGGGGTTTCCACTTCCAGATAGCCGCGTTCCTGGAGAAAGCGGCGGATTTCCGCAATCATGAGGGAGCGCGTGACGAACAGGGACGCGCTTTCCTCATTGGAAATGAGGTCCAGATGGCGCTTGCGGTAGGTGACCTCCTTGTCCGCCAGGCCATGCCATTTGTCCGGCAGGGGCCGGAGGCTCTTGGAAAGAATGGTCAGGCCGGAGACCTTCACGGTGGGTTCTCCGGTACGGGTCAGGAAGGTGGTTCCTTCAATGCCGATCCAGTCTCCGCGGTCCAGGAGCTTCCACAGCTTCCAGGTGGGTTCATCCACTTCATTCCTGTGCAGGAACCCCTGGATTTTGCCACGTACGTCCCCGATGACGAAAAACTGGGATTTGCCCATGTCGCGAATAGCCAGCAGGCGGCCGGCCACGGCTACCTGTTTGTCTTCCTGGAAATCGGCTTTCAATCCGGCGGGGGTAGTGGTCACGTCAAATCTTGCGCCGTAGGGATCGATCCCCAGCTCGCGGATTTTGGCGAGCTTGTCGCGGCGCACGGCAATAAGTTCGGATTCCGTCGTATTCGGATGTGCCTGCTGTTGTTCGGACATAGTGCGGGGATTTTAAAGGCTTGCCTCCGTTTTGGCTAGTGCATTGTCAGGCAGGGGGCATTTTTGGCGGTCTGTCCGGAACCGGGGACCTTTTTGCCCTCCTTTCCGGAGTCCAAGCGCCGGGGGACACACCCGCGGGGGTGGATGCCCGTCCGCAGCCTCTGTAAAAAGGAGCGGGAGAACCACGCAACGCACGATATTCAAAGGAATTGAAAAGAAACTGGTCTTATTATTAAAAAATAGCCGCCAAAACCCCACATACGCATAATTGCTTTTACCTTCGGCGTCAGACATGTTATAAATAACTCCGTTAAGGCGCACCTTATTTATCAATTATATACTATCCGTGCAGACTTATGAGTGATCAGACAACCGTAACTTACAGCACGATTGACGCTAACGAAGCCGTAGCCTCCGTAGCCTATCGTTTTTCTGAAGTCATTGCCATTTACCCCATTACACCGTCCTCTCCGATGGGTGAATCAGCCGAAAGCTGGGCCGCTGTCAACCGGAAGAACCTGTGGGGCACCGTTCCCTCCGTGGTGGAAATGCAGAGTGAAGGCGGCGCGGCAGGCACCGTTCACGGCGCCCTCCAGACCGGAGCCATGGCAACTACCTTCACCGCATCCCAGGGCCTCCTGCTGATGATCCCGAACATGTTCAAGATCGCAGGGGAACTGACTCCGGCCGTGTTCCATGTGGCCGCCCGTTCCCTGGCCTACCAGGGCCTCTCCATTTTCGGCGACCACAGCGACGTGATGAGCGCCCGCTCCTGCGGCTGGGCCATGCTGTGCGGCTCCTCCACGCAGGAAGCCGCGGACTTTGCCGCCATTTCCCACGCCGCCACGCTGGAATCCCGCGTTCCGTTCATGAACTTCTTTGACGGCTTCCGCACGTCCCATGAAATCGGCAAGATTGCAGATATCACGGACGATACGCTCAACGGCATGATCAAGCAGGAATGGGCGGACTCCTTCCGCGAACGCGCCCTGACGCCTGACGCTCCCGTGCTGCGCGGCACCGCCCAGAACCCGGACGTTTACTTCCAGGGCCGTGAAACGGTCAACCAATTCTATGAAGCCACCCCCGCCATCGTGCAGAAGGCCATGGACAGGTTTGCGGACCTCACGGGCCGTTCCTACCATCTGGTGGACTACTCCGGCGCCCCGGACGCTGAACGCGTGATCATCCTGATGGGTTCCGGCGCGGAAGCCGTGGAAGAAACGGTGGAAGCCATGATCGCCCGTGAAAACGCCAAGGTGGGCGTGCTCAAGGTGCGCCTGTTCCGCCCCTTCCCCGCCGCGGAACTGATCAAGGCGCTCCCCTCCACGGTCAGGAAGATCGCCGTGCTGGACCGCACCAAGGAACCCGGCTCCCAGGGCGAACCGCTCCACCAGGACGTCATCCAGGCCCTCTTTGACGCCCAGGGCTCCGGCACGCTCCCCTTCACCAACGGCATGCCCAAGGTGGTAGGCGGCCGCTACGGCCTCTCCTCCAAGGAATTCACTCCCGCCATGGTCAAGGGCGTCTATGACAGCCTGGAACAGGACGCTCCCAAGAACCACTTCACCATCGGCATCAACGACGACGTGCTGGGCACCAGCCTTCCGTATGATGAAGATTACTCCACGGAAGCGGACGACGTGACGCGCGCCATGTTCTTCGGCCTCGGTTCCGACGGTACCGTGGGCGCCAACAAGGACGCCATCAAGATCATTGGCCAGCACACGGACCTGTACGTTCAGGGCTACTTCGTGTACGACTCCAAGAAGGCCGGTTCCTCCACCATCTCCCACCTGCGCTTCGGCCCGCGCCCGATCAAGTCCACGTACCTGATCACCAAGGCGAACTTCCTGGCGCTGCACCAGCCCACGCTGCTGAACCTGTTTGACTTCCTGAAGAACGCCGCCAACGGCGCCACCTTCCTGATGAACAGCCCGCACCCCGCGGACAAGCTGTGGGACACGCTGCCCGCCCGCATGCAGCAGCAGATTCTGGACAAGAACCTCAAGCTTTACACGATTGACGCCTTCTCCGTGGCCCGGAAAACGGGCATGGGCGGCCGCATCAACATGATCATGCAGACCTGCTTCTTCAAGCTGGCCGGCGTGATTCCCGCTGATGAAGCCATCGGCTACATCAAGAAAGCCATCGCCAAGACCTACGCCAAGAAGGGGCAGGAAGTGGTGGACAAGAACATCGCCGCCGTGGACGCCACGCTGGAAAACCTGCACCGGGTGGACACCACCGGCAAAACCATCACCGGCCATGCCATTCCGCCCGTCATGTCCGCAGACGCTCCGGACTACGTCCAGAACGTCCTCGGCAAGATGATGTGCGGCGAAGGGGACAGCATCCCCGTCAGCCAGATGCCCGTGGACGGCACGTTCCCGAACGGCACTTCCCAGTACGAAAAGCGCAACCTTGCCCTGGACCTCCCGGAATGGGATCCCGCCCTCTGCATCCAGTGCGGCAAGTGCACGGCCGTTTGCCCGCACGCCGCCATCCGCAGCAAGTTCTTCTCTCCGGACGCCCTCTCCGGCGCGCCGGAAGGCTTTGAATGCCTGGATGCCAAGCATCCGGACTGGAAGGGTGAAAAATTCGTCATCCAGGTCTCCCCGAACGACTGCACGGGCTGCACGCTCTGCTCCGACGTCTGCCCGGCCAAGAGCAAGACGGACCCCACCCACAAGGCCCTGACCATGGTGCCCACCCTGAAGATTCACGACAAGGAGGAAGCCAACTGGGACTTCTTCATGAGCCTTCCGGACGTGGACCGCACCAAGGTAAGGACGGACAACATCCGCTCCATGCAGGTGCTGCGCCCGCTGTTTGAATTCTCCGGCGCCTGCGCCGGCTGCGGTGAAACCCCGTACGTGAAAATGCTCTCCCAGCTCTTCGGCAACCGCCTGGTGGTCGCCAACGCTACGGGCTGCTCCTCCATCTACGGCGGCAACCTGCCCACCACCCCGTGGTCCCATGACTCCGAAGGGCGCGGACCGGCCTGGTCCAACTCCCTGTTTGAAGACAACGCCGAATTCGGCCTTGGCTTCCGCGTCTCCCTGGACAAGCAGATGGAACACGCCATTGAGCTCCTCCATGAAGCCGCCGGCATCGTGGGCCAGGAACTGGTGGACCAGATCCTGACCAACCCGCAGAAGGATGAGGCGGACATCGCGCAGCAGCGTGAGAACGTCGCCGAACTCAAGAAGAGAATCACCGGCAAGCCGGAATGCGCACGCCTCCTGACCATGGCGGACAAACTCGTCCGCAAGAGCGTCTGGATCCTCGGCGGCGACGGCTGGGCCTACGACATCGGCTACGGCGGCCTGGACCACATCCTGGCCAGCGGCAGGAACGTGAAGGTGCTGGTCATGGATACGGAAGTGTACTCCAACACCGGCGGCCAGTGCTCCAAGTCCACCCCGCGCGCTGCCGTGGCCAAGTTCGCCACGACCGGCAAGCCCGGCGTGAAAAAGGACCTGGGCCTCATGGCCATGACCTACGGGAACGTGTACGTGGCTTCCGTCGCCCTCGGCGCGAAGGACGAACATACGCTGAAAGCCTTTGTGGAAGCGGAAGCCTATGACGGCCCCGCCATCATCATCGCCTACTCCCACTGCATCTCCCACGGCATCAACATGGCCAAGGGCCTGCAGCAGCAGAAGGCATGGGTGGATTCCGGCCGCATCCTGCTCTACCGCTACAATCCGGACCTGGCCCTCCAGGGCAAGAATCCGCTGATCGTGGAAGGCAAGGGACCGAAGGGCGACCTTCGCGACGTGCTTCTCAGCGAAAACCGCTTCAAGCTTCTGGCGAAGACCAACAAGGAAGGATTTGAAAAACTCCTTGAAGAAGCCCAGAAGGACGTCTGGCACCGCTGGAACCTGTACCAGAGCATTGCCAACATGGGCGCCGACAAGTCCGCGGAATAAAGCGTACAGCCGCTGAATTTCAACGCCCCTGCACGGTTCGTCCGGCAGGGGCGTTTTTATTCGTTCAACAGGAGGGAGCTCTTTCCCGCGCTCCGGATACGGGCACCTTCCATGAACCCGGGCGCGCATTTGCGCTTCATGGAAGAAAATGGCCTGCTTACGTGGAAAGTGCATGCGGAAGTACCTCCGCGGAATGTACCCATTCTGGCCCCATGTCCCCGCTGGGGAAAGCCTATCAGCAAATGACCACGCCAAGCCCGCAGATCAAGGACATTCCTATTTTACGGTTCTCCCCCGCCCATGGGACTGCCCGGCGGCGTTTTATCATCTTTCAATGCGGTTTCAGCCGGAGATTGGAATAAGGGACAATTTTTTACCCCTTGGGGATTCTTCACGTCAAGAAACGCATCCATAGCCTGCACGGCTTCTTTCTGATTCCATTTCCGGGATTGCTCAAGGGCAGGACCGGAAATTTTCCTCCATTCTTTTTCCGCCTCTTTTAAAGAAACCGCCTTAAAACATTTCCACTGGGGAGCATCCTGTGTAAGAAGTTCAAAGAGGGACACAACCCAAACCGTTTCAGAGGGCATGTCCTCTGCCAATTTTTCCTGTTCAGGTGATGCAGGCGATTTGGCCTTTTCTTTTACTATTGTTTCAAACGGATCTTCACCCTCGGTTTCCTGGGAAAGAGGCACCCGGCGGCTGCCTGGGGAAAGGGAGCATGTTTCCTTAATGACGCCCGTATTTACATAAACGCTTTCCGTCTGCTCCATGCCGCTTTTCCAGCGGGTTCCATCTTTGGGATTGGTCTCTGCACAGCCGCTCCATTCCAATACCCTGCCATACTGTTCCGTCAGTTCCCATTGCTTCCATCCATAGGTAAAGCGATACCTGTTAACATACCTGTCAGGACAAAAATAATAAGCTTCTTCACCACGAAAAACACTGCCGATTTTCTTCCCGTGCAGGCAGAAGGAAGGAACCGTATAAAGATAAGAGTTATCCGCATTGCAGATAAACCTTACATGTTCATCCTGCGGGGGAGGAGTTCCAGCTATTTCAGGGTTCCGGTACAGGAAAATTCTTTCTTTTCCATGGTCTCCCACAAGATCAATTTCCTGCATAAAAACAAGGCCGCCGTTGGGGCCGTCTGAATTCTTTAATGCAGGATTCCAGCCCGTCCATGATTCAATAAGATCGCCCTGTCCGGAAACCTGTTTGCGAATATTCCACTGGAGAAAAGAAGGAAGCTGGGAAAAATGAAGGGAAAAAACAGGCGGCTGCTCTGCCGCCTTTAACAAGGCGGCAGAGCAGCATAAAAAGCATAATCCTGTGATTAAAGCA
>OBUQ01000371.1_pt1 | contig 42691 bp, 41 predicted proteins | sample 1494951 | NCBI WGS metagenome assembly OBUQ01 (sample SAMEA2579938, study PRJEB22360) | human gut metagenome | biome: human gut; feature: human-associated habitat; material: faeces | place: Denmark | collected 2008/2010
CATCCCCGCCGCACCCCGCGCCTTTCCCCCCGCGACGGCCCCCGCCGGAGGCGGTGAGAATAATCTGGCTAACTTCGCTGCGTCCATCCTGATTTACGCTGGTGAGCCCCTTATGGTGAACGCCAGAAGCCAAAGCCTGAGCAATCGCCGAATGTTCTGAATCAACCGGCACGATCTGGCCGGGGCGCTGACAGGCAGCTTTCACCAGAGCGCCACCCACAATCAAAGATTCCTTATTCGCCAGCGCTAAAGTGGCACCGCTTTCTAAGGCCGCCAAAGTGGGAGCGAGTCCCACCCCGCCGGTAATCCCGTTGAGTACTACCACCTCACGGGTCGCTCGCCCCGCCACCCGGGCACTAGCGTCTTCCCCGGTCAAGATCTCGGGCTGATACTGTTCACCATCAGGAAGTTCGGCAGCGAGCGCGCTAGCGAACTCTTCGCCCTTATCTAAGGAAATCGCCACCATCTCGGGGCGGAAATGAGCGGCCTGGCGAGCAAGTAAAGCGAGATTAGCTCCACCGGCGCTGAGGGCGCGGACGCAAAAACGCCCCTGATTTTGGGTGATTACCTCTAGAGCTTGGGTGCCGATAGAACCCGTGGAACCCAAGATGAAAACGTCGCGCACTGCCCCTCCCGATCGAAAAAAATATTTTGTCGGCTTTTTAGCCGGCTTTAGACGCTTACTCCACCGCGAGCAGCACTTCGATCGCCCGCGAAAGATAGGCGTCCACTACGCCCTCTTTATAGGCCTTTTCGTTCTTGGCAGTTTTGAAGGTGGCGTTGCGGATCTCGGCAGAAGTTATCCCTTCGTCCGAGTCAAAATACTGCGCTAAGCGGTCGAGTAGTTCATCTACCTGCACCGCGTCATAGCCTTTACCCTCCGGGTGGGCGAAGCGTTTGCCCCGCGGACGCAGCATCCGCGGGTACAGGGTGGTTGCCCGCTGCGCAACTCGCTCCATCCATGCTTGGGAGCCATTTACCGCCACGTTATCTGCCCGGTCTCGCCGCACGAATGCCGCCTCTAGGCGATCCATAGCCTGGTCGATGGCACTAGTTTGGTAACCGCCACGTACCAAATCAAAATGGGCGCCGCGCACTTGGGCAGCCGAGAATTTCTCGGCCGGTACCCCGCCCTCATAGGCCTTGCGGGCATCAGCAAAAAATTCGTCTACCTGGGACGGTTCGTATCCGCGCGTAAAAAACCCGGCTCGCGGGAAATTGGTCTCACTCACTTCCCAGCCTCTCCTTCATAGATTTCGTCGCCAATTGGCCACATGCTCCGTCAATATCCTGTCCGCGAGTATCGCGGATAGTGGTAGTGATACCTTTACGTTCCAGGGTATCCACAAATTCTGCTTGGGCGCGGGATTCACTCGCCGTCCAGATCGATCCGGGAGTCGGATTTAACGGAATTGGGTTCACATGCGCCCAACCGTGCCCGCGGGCATTCAGTAAATCGGCCAGCAGCCCCGCCCTCCAAGCTTGGTCATTCATATTCTTAATCAAGGCATATTCGATGGACACCCGCCTGCCGGTAGCTTGAAAATACTGGTAGGCAGCATCTAATAGTTCACTGACCTTGAACCGCGAGTTCAGCGGAATCAGCTGATCGCGCAGTTCATCATCGGGGGCATGTAGTGAAATCGCCAAGGTGACCGGGATTTTTTCTGCCGTGAGTTTTTTGATTCCCGGCACTAGTCCCACCGTGGAAACCGTGATTCCCCGCGCCGACATCCCGAATCCTTCCGGCGGATCAGCTATCAGGCGGCGCACCGCGCCCAGTACTGCCCGATAGTTCACCATTGGCTCGCCCATCCCCATAAACACCACATTGGAGAGGTGGCAGGGATCCCCGCCCAGTTCGCCCTCTTCACAGGCTTTACGTGCCAGGCGCACCTGTTCCACGATTTCGGCGGTAGAAAGATTGCGGGTCAGCCCCATCTGTCCGGTAGCACAAAATGGGCAGGCCATTCCGCATCCCACCTCGCAAGAAATACAGAGGGTAGCGCGGGAGGGGTAGCGCATTAGCACTGATTCGACTTCGGCGCCGTCAAAAAGCCGCCAGAGGTATTTGCGGGTCATCCCTTGGTCACCGCTGCGCACCACTACTTGTTCAACTAGCGGCGGAAAAGCCAGATCCGTGAGTTCTTCTCGTCCTTTAGCGGGCAGATCCGACATTACCTGGGGATCGGTAGTCAGGTGGGTGAAATAGTGACGCGATAACTGGTCGGCGCGAAAAGCTGGAAAACCGGCCTCTTTTAGCAACTGTTTGCGTCCCGCCAGGTCAAAATCGGCCAGATGCGCCTGCGGTTTGGCTCGTCTAGTTGCTTGAAAACGCAATACCGGACGCGCATCCGGGCTGCTAGCACCCTCGGGGGCTTGATCGGTGGGCATTACTTGGGCAGGATCGCGCCGGGGCTTAGCGCGGCGCATCAACTCTTTATCACCAGCGGAGCCAGTAGTATTACTGGCAGAGGCAGCGCCCTTAAAAGGTGTACGCCCTCTGCTGGGTTTCCGCTTCTCACCCGATCCGGGTTGCTTTAGCTTTGCCATTTATATTTTTCGCGCCCCCTAAAAGATCCCCAGGGACACTAGGAAAAACAGAGGCACGGTGATTAGCAGCGAGTCCAGACGATCCATTACTCCGCCATGACCCGGCAGTAAGTTACCCATGTCTTTTAGCTGCAAATCCCGTTTAATCAGGGATTCTCCTAAATCACCACAGGTGGCAATAATAGGAGTCAGAACCCCCAGCACCCCGATTGCCCAAAGCGGAGTTCCGGTCACCCAAACCGCGATTGCAGCGGCCACCGTGCACATCACTACCGAACCGGCGAACCCTTCCCAAGATTTGGCCGGAGACACCGCTGGAGCCATGGGGTGCTTGCCTTTAAGCGCCCCCGCCGCGTAGCCCCCAATATCGTTACAGATGGTGATCACTATCCACACGATAATCGGGGCAGGATGATGCGGATTATGCAGCATAATCACCACGAACGAGGCCAAGAACGGCAGATAGATGGCGACAAAACTAGTCACCAGCAGGTCACGGGTGGCATGCTTGGAAGGACCACTGCTCAGACGCCAGATAGCGCAGGCGATCAAAGTAGCTAGTAGCGCCGCCCATACCCCCTCGGGTCCGAGCAGGTAGGCGCATAGCAGCATCCCGATACTGCCTACCACTAGGGGCGGCAAACATAGTTTGACTTTAATCCGGGATACGGCGGTCGCCATTTCCACTTCCGCCATCACTGCCACTACCATAATGAACACCAAGAAAAATACCGGTGGTGCCAGCAGCATCGCTAACGCCAAGACGCCAAGGCCTACCCCTACCGCAATTGAGGCGGGTAGGTTACGTCCTGCCCGCGACTTTTTCGGTTTTGCGGGAGGATTCTGGGTAGGTTCTGGGTTCATTAAAGACGCAGATCCCTCGCGTCCGGCGGGGGGATGAGGATTCAACTACATCTCCATTAGTTCTTTTTCTTTGGCTTCCAACAGGGCATCCATAGCGTCTACCTGTTTCTTAGTTAAAGCTTCGATTTCTTTTTCGGCGCGTGCTACTTCGTCCTCGCCGGCCTCGCCATCTTTCTTGAGCTTGCCCAGCTGATCCATAGCTTTACGGCGAATACCGCGAATGGTAACCCGCCCTTCCTCGGCCTTTTGTCCCGCTAGTTTCACGTAGTCCCGGCGGCGCTCCTCAGTAAGTTCCGGAAGGGTCACCCGGATATGGTTGCCTTCATCGGTGGGGTTAACTCCCAGGTCGCTGTCCCGCACTGCCTTGATGACGTCGTTGGTAGAGGACTTATCATAGGGGGCGATCAGCACGGTGCGCGGCTCCGGGATATTAATGGTAGCCAGTTGCTGCAAGGGCGTGGGCGCCCCATAGTACTCCACCAAAATTGGGTTGAACATGGCGGCATTGGCTCGCCCGGTGCGAATCGCGGTGAACTCTTCCCGGGAAAACTCGATGGCTTTTTCCATCTTGTCCTCGGCTTCGAGCAGAATATCGTCAATCACTTGGTTACTCCTTGTCAGCAGAAACTAATGTACCGATTGTCTCACCTAGCAGCGCTGAAGTAACGCTGCCGGGCTCAGACATTCCAAATACCCGCGTATTTAGGTGGTTATCCATACAGAGGCTGAAAGCAGTGGCATCCATAACCTTCAGTTCCTTCTGTAGGGCTTCTTGGTAGGTAAGGTGGTCAAAGCGGGTGGCAGTGGGATCGCTCTTCGGGTCTGCACTATAAACCCCATCAACCCCGTTTTTACCTACCAAAAGCTCTTGGCAATGGGTTTCGAGGGCGCGCTGGGCGCTCACGGTGTCGGTAGAAAAGAACGGTAATCCCGATCCGGCACCGAAGATCACTACTCGACCTTTCTCCATATGGCGTACTGCCTTTAAGGGGATATAGGGTTCAGCGATTTGCCCCATAGTGATCGCGGTCTGTACCCGAGTGGTTACGCCTGCCTGTTCTAGCAGATCCTGCAAGGCCAGGGAGTTCATTACCGTTCCGAGCATTCCCATATAGTCGGCACGCGCCCGATCAAGACCACGCTGGGATAGTTCTGCTCCCCGGAAAAAGTTTCCGCCGCCGACTACCACTGCGACTTGGACTCCTTGCTCAACTGCCACCCCAATCTGGTGAGCTACCGAGTTGATTACGTCCAGATCCATGCCGACCTGTCCGCCCCCAAAGACTTCGCCGGATACTTTCAGCATCACTCTGCGTTGTTTACTTCCGACTTTCTGGTTCACCCTTATCCCCTTAATATTGTTGTTTCCTTGCGGGCAGCACGCCTGTTACTACCTTAACCCGAAGCACTGAACCTGGGGTGCTTCTCCCCGAGATCTTGTTGTTATTGGAGCAAATCTATTTTTACCGACTGGATATAAAGAGGTGGCCTCAGGATTTTATTTTCCTGAGGCCACCTCTTTATATGCTTAAGAGCCTACGTGGAAGCGAGCGAAAGCAGTAACTTTCCCACCCGAAGCTTTCACGATCTGTCCTACCGACTTCTTGGGATCTTTCGCAAAATCCTGGTCGAGCAGGCAGTTGTCTTTGTAGAACGAGCCCATCCGGCCTTCCACGATCTTGTCAACGATCTTTTCCGGTTTGCCCTCTTTGAGGGTCATTTCCCGCAGAGTTTCGCGTTCCTTATCCATTTCAGCCTGGGGAACTTCCTCGCGATCAATGAAACGGGGGCTGTAAGCGGCGATATGCAGCGCAATATCGTGTGCAACTTCGGCGCCCGCCTTATCGGTGGCTACCAATACCCCGACCTGCGCGGGCAGATCCGCGGAGGAGTAGTGCAGGTAGCTGGTTACAGCCTCGCCCTCAATCCGGGTTACCTTCCCCAAAACAATGTTTTCAGAGAAGAGGGCGCCGATTTCCTCGACCTTGTCCTTAACGGTACCTTCACCACATTTAGCAGCTAGCAGCTCGTCGCGAGTGCTTACCCCGCTGTCGACCAGTGCCTGCATGATTTCTTCGGCGGCCTCCACGAACTTGGGGGACTTGCCCACAAAGTCAGTTTCGGAGTTCAGCTCTACCATCACGCCGGCCTGTCCGTCCGCGGTGTCCAGAACTTTCGCCATTACTAGACCATTGGCAGTAGAACGATCTTCCCGCTTAGCTAGGGATTTCTTACCCGCTAAACGGATCGCTTTTACGGCTGCGTCTTTATCGCCGTTTGCTTCTTCCAGTGCCTTCTTAACTTCCATCAGACCTGCGCCGGTCAATTCGCGCAGTTCCTTAATGTCTTGCATCGAAATAGCCATAAGTATGTTCCTCTCGTTAACGATCCTTAGCGGATTATTCAGACTTTTCTGCTTCGGCGGGGGCTGCCGGCTCTTCGGCTTTCTTTTCTTCGCCCTCTTCGCTCTTTGCGGTACCTTCTAGCAGTTCCCGTTCCCAATCGGCCAAGGGTTCTTCGCTGGCCGGAAGGACGGACTCACTGGAGGAAGCCCCTTCTTCGCTAGCTTCTTTCTTAGCGGCCGCTTTTTGCGAGCGCGCAATCAAGCCATCGGCGCAGGCATCGGCAATAATCCGGGTAAGCAGGGCTACCGAGCGGATAGCGTCATCATTGCCGGGAATCCCGAACTCGATCTCATCCGGATCACAGTTGGTGTCCAAGATCGCCACGATCGGGATATTTAGTTTATTGGCTTCAGCTACTGCCAAGTGTTCTTTATTGGTGTCAACGATCCAGACGGCGGAGGGGATACGCGCCATATCGCGGATACCACCCAGAGTGCGGGAAAGCTTGTCTTTCTCGCGGCTCATCATCAACAGTTCTTTCTTAGTGCGTCCAGAACCGGCAACATCATCGAAGTCGATTTGTTCTAGTTCGCGCAGACGCTGCAAGCGCTTGTGTACCGTACCGAAGTTGGTCAGCATGCCACCCAACCAGCGCTGGTTAACATAGGGCATCCCTACCCGCTCGGCCTGCTCGGCAATGGAGTCTTGGGCTTGCTTCTTGGTGCCGACAAAGAGGATATTTCCCCCGCGCAGCACGGTCTGCCGCACGAAATCGTAGGCGCGATTAATACCATCGAGAGACTGCGCCAAATCGATTACATAAATACCGTTGCGATCAGTCAAGATGAAGGGTTTCATCTTGGGGTTCCAACGCCGAGTTTGATGTCCAAAGTGTACGCCGCTCTTCAGCAGCTCAGACATGGTTACTACCGCCATGACTTCCTTTCAGTGCGCAAAGGCGCACGCGTTTTGGGGCTATCGCCCCGCTTACGGTTTCAATTCGGTTCCTGGCACGACGTCCGCTGACACCCGTTTTCACTGATGGAGGTAGTTTCGGGTTTGACCCGAAACCTAGCCACCGGAAAACAGGACCGAAGCCAGCGTGACCCAGCTAGGCTGGTAGTCGTACGCGAAGTCACCTGGCAAGCCAGGTGCTAAGAGCTAGCTTAGCGGGAAATAGCGGCCTACCCCAAGCTGAAAAGGGCACTGAACAGTGTTAATCTGCTGACAGTTTCCCGAATCTTACTGGTATTTCTACTTTTCCCAGCTATCCCCACCGGCGGATGTCTACCGGTTTTCCTTCCTAGCTTATTTGAGAGTTTCCGCCAGTTCTTACCGCGTCCAGGCTAGAAGCTGTGAAGCGTTCTTCTCCTCCGCTGCTGCTCTTAGCGGCGTTATCCGCTATTTGTTTACTGGCGTTTGGTCCTGCTCCGTCAGTTCCGGCTACTGTTCGCCCGGCTAGTAACGCCCAGCTGGTAGATCTGCGGCAGCTTTCTGGCGAAATCGGGTTCTATCATTGGCCCAGTCACGCTCCCGTCAAAATTTTGCGTCCTTTCAACCCGCCAGCATCCCCCTGGGGAAGTGGTCACCGCGGAGTTGATTTGGAGCTTTCGGCAGGCAGTGAGGTTTATAGTGCGCGAGAGGGAACCGTATTTTTTGTGGGAACTATTGCGGGCAGTCCCAGCATCTCGATTAAACATTCGGAGTTGATTCGCACCACCTATACCCCGGTCAAAAGTGATTTAGTGGTGGGAGCAACGGTGGCAGCTGGCCAAAAGATTGGAATCCTTCAGGCAGGGCACCCGGGTTTGCATTTTGGGGCAAAAATCGATGATTACCACTACCTAAATCCCCTGCTGCTCATCCTGGGACCGATTCGCTTGCTCCCTGATCCCTAAGCAGGGGTGGGTTTAAGACGCGGATTTCCGCGTCTAGGTGTACTGGTAACTGCAGATATCAGGCCGCTACCTACAGCTACTTATTCGCGACCTCTCCCGCTTGCGTACCGGCCACATTCCTCCATTTACAGTTAAACGAAACACTTTAACAGTCTAGGCGCGGGGGAAGGCCTGCTGGTAGGCGCCGATTATCCGCTGCGCATCCACATGGGTATAGCGCTGGGTAGTAGACAGTGCCGAGTGTCCTAACATTTCTTGGATTACCCGCAGGTCTGCTCCGCCCTCCAACATATGGGAAGCCATGGAGTGACGCAGGCCGTGAGGCCCTAAGTCGGGTACTCCCGCCAAGGCACAGGCGCGGTGCAGGCGTGCCCGCACGATTCTTTCCGAAACTGCTCCCCCCTGGGCTCCTAAAAAGAGGGCGTCAGCAGGCGGCGACTTTTGAAGTTCGCCCCGCGCCCTCTGCAAGTAAAAGCGGAGGGCTTTAGCGGCTTGAGGACTAAATGGGACTATTCGCTCTTTAGATCCTTTACCCCACAGGCACACGGTGCGAGATTCAAAATCAATATCTGCCGGAAGTAGGGCACATATTTCTCCCACTCGCGCCCCCGTAGCATAAATCAATTCGAAAATCGCCCAATCCCGCGCCATGACCGCATCAGATGTTGTTTGGCTTTCACACCAGGAAAGCAGTTGTTTTGCTTGGTCAACCGATAGTAGGTGGGGCAGGTTCTTCGCAGTTTTCGGGGTACGCAGTTGCTTCGCAAAATCCGTTTCCACCACTTGATTTTGTTTCGCCCATTTCGAGAAGGCACGCAAGGCAGCTATTTTGCGGGCAATCGTGGTGTTGGATTGCCCTTCCGCACGCAGCTGGGCTAACCAGTTACGCGCTGCCAGCACCGTGCAGGCCGGCAGAATAGATTGCTCTTCTTTGATCTGGCAATGGTCCAGCCACCCACGCAGATCTGCCAGATAAGCTTTAATCGAGGCCGGAGAAAACGATTTCGCATATTTTAGGTAGTGGCGATAATCTTCGAGCACTTCCCCCCGCTTCGCTGCTCGCATTCTTAGACCCCCGTCTTTTTCCATTTGCCGGCTATCTGTATCACTCGTCCCTCCATTTCCAGGTTACCCATTACTGCGGCTACTTCCTCGATAGCTGCTCCGCTGGCACGCGCAATTGCCTCTAAGCTCGCGGGACTACGCAGCGGAGTAGCATCCAGAATCCGCCCGCTCAACGGATCCAAACCATCCAGGTAACCGCTTTCTACGCGGCCTCTTTCAGTATTTACCGTTCCCAGGGGCGCAACCATTTCCAGGACGTCCTGGGCACCAGTAATCAAAGTAGCGCCGTCTCTGATTAGTTGATTGGAACCTGCCCATTCGGGTTGGTTAATTGGTCCAGGCACTGCCCCTACCTGCCGGCCTAGCTCTTTGCAACAGCAACGGATTTCTGTATTGCAGAAGCGGTGCAATGCTCCATAGCGGCGATTTGGTAAAAATTGAACTCATACTCGTAGTAGAGCAGGAAACGTCGCCTTTGTATCTCTGGCAGTCTGTCAACCGCCTTACAGAGCAGTTCCGCCCGTTCTGCTTCAATCATTTGTTCCTCAATGCTCTTAGGCAGCTTTAACGCCCGCCTGTTCAGCGTTTCGTCCCATACTTCCGAAAACTCCCTGTGCCGCTCGTCCCATTGGAGAAGATTCCTGTTCCTGCGTTCCATCTGCCGAAATTCAAAGAATAACTGCTCGGATACTTCCAGTTCGTGGTGTTCCCCCTGCCCGTCCTTAAAACTGATAAAATACCTTATACCGCTTTCCGTGGATTCCTCCCGAAGCGTGTACGCCTTAGCTTTATATGCCATCCCGTTTTCCTCCTGCCAAAAATAAGCGGGGAGATTCCACTCCCCACCCAGTAGCCCGCAGAATAATGGGATGTATTAGACGCTTACAAAATTTTCCGAAGCTTCTTCCGCAGATGGTCTAACCTCGCATAGATGGCACCAGTCGTCAAATGCACAAGTGGGGCAATCTCCTTTGTGGAATACCCCTGCATTTTCAGCAGGACGATTTTCAAGGTACGCCCGTCCACCGTGACTAATACTTGATAGAGATTTTCGCTCTCAATCTCGTCCAGTAACTCCGCAACTGTATTCACCTCCGCTTGCCGCTCCCTGTCTGCCATGTCCTCAAGGTATTCCGCAACGTCATTCGTCCATCGGTAAAACCGCCTGTTGGAATTGAAGTCTGCCCTGTCCGCTATGCGTATCTGCTCAATGGTCACTTCATCAACGCCGCACTCACGCAGCAGCTTTTCCTCCGCTTCTTTCCAGATACGCCATTTCCTGTCCTCCCGTCCGTGGTTGTATGCCATTCTTTCTTCCTCCAATCAGAATTGATTGAGAGGGCAGAGAAAAGCCCCCTCATTTTCCCAAAGGAAAAAACAAGGGGGCTGAACGCCTTAAATTTTAATTTTCTATTATCTTTCTTAGTTTTCTTAGGATTCTGGCTTTGCGTTTGTTCACAACGCTCTGGGTTATGCCTAACCTCGCCCCGACTTCACGCTAGGAAAGTCCGTCAAAAAAGATTGCCTGTATCAACTCCTGCTCACTATCCGACAACAAAGGCAGGGCGGCTTTCAGCCTGTCCACCATAACAGCATTGACAACGGTTTCCGCAATGTCCGCCGCTTCATCAGCGATAAAGTCCAGAGGATTCCCCTCGCTGTCCGTAAATCCGTCCAGAGATAGCAGGCTGTTCCTCGCATCTAATTTTTGCAGGTAACGCCACCGCTCCCTGTCACGGTAGAAGTCCGCATATTGCTCCCTTACGACTTCAAGCAGACAACCTTGGACGGGGATAAACAGCTTGTCCATATATCCCTTGTCGGCTTGCCTGCGGCGGCAGAAATCCGTATAGGACAGTTCCACATAGCCGCCGCTTTCTTTGATATATACTTTTCTTGGTGCGTATTTCACCGCTAATACCTCCAATCTGAATTTTTGAAATGTAAAAATCCAGATGGAGAGGCGGGGAGCGGCAACGCACACCAGAAACAGCCCTGCGGCACTTTCCAACAAAAAACGACAAAAGAAAAACCGCAAAGGCTCTGTGACCTTCACGGTTATGGGAAATACAAATTCTGTTGTATGGAGATTGTACTTCCACTTTCAAGGTGAGAAGTACCGCTGCACTGGCAGAAATTTTTTTAACTGGTTTCCTGCCATTCTCTGATATGCTATGTATTGATAAATTTTACTTCGTATGAGCAGATGAATAACCGCCCGAAAAAAGAACATAAAAAAATCCCTCCAAATTTAAAAACAAATTCAGAGGGTAATTTAGGGTATAACAAAATAACCCACCCGAATATCGTTTTTTTTTATTTGGTGAGTTTGTTCTTTCAAATACGAAACAAAAAGAGCCGATGATTCGTGAATTGTTCCACAATTTCATCGGCTCTGCGTCTTAAGCGTCTGGCTCTTTGATGACAGTTATCTTCAAGTTGTCAACTTTAATCAAGCTTTCTTGTCTGCATTTTGGACAATAAAGGGGATAATTCTCCAAAACAGTGTCCTTCCTAATTTTATTACGGGTTTTGCTCCCACAAACAGGACACAATATCCATTCGCATTTCATCATAATTAGTCTCTAATCCTTTCAAATCTCATTTTATATGACTTTTGCAAGCTGTTAAGCTAACTTGTGGAACATATGCCGAACCTTATCTATACGGCTATTCGGGCGGCGGGGTTGGCAAATAAATTTACCAATAGCTGGCTGGTATCCTTTTAACTCTGTCAAGCAGACTCCCTGCCCATTTGTGAAATAAGTTAAATCGTTCCTGTATTCTTGAATACATCTGGCAGGGATTTCTCCTTTCAGAATGACCTCGTCATTCTTTACCTGAGTACTTACAATATCTGCACAATACCTTGGGGCATCATGATACGCCCGTGAGAGATATTCCTGCGGTGCATAAATTTCAAAGTGGAGATATGGCTCTAATAGTTCTGTCCCTGCTTTTTTTAAAGCCTGCTCCAATACGATAGGGGAAAGCAGCCGAAAGTCTGCGGGGGTACTTACAGGACTATAATACAATCCATATTCAAAACAGATTTTACAGTCTGTCACTTTCCATCCATACAGCCCCTGCTCGCAGCCATAAAGAACCCCCTCCATAACCGCATTTTGGAACGATTGGTTTAAATATCCAAGTGAAACTCTGCTTTCATACTGCACTCCGCTTCCAATAGGGAGCGGCTCTATGGACAACCCGACAGAAGCCCAGAAAGGATTTGGCGGGACTTCTATGTGGATGGTATATTCTGCTTTTCTAAGCGGTCTTTCCATATATATAACAGTAGGCTCTTTTATTTCTGCCTCCACATGGTATTTTTCCTCAAGGATGGCACAAATGACTTCCATCTGCACATTCCCCAAAAAAGAAAGTATAATCTCATGCGTTGTAGTATCCACATAATATTTTAAAAGAGGGTCGCCATCTGAAATTTCTGTAAGTGCCCCAAGCAATATTTCCCGCTGTTCAGATTTCTTTACTGCAATCGTTGTTTGGAGCATAGGGAGAGGATTTTCAATAAATTTTCTCTGCGGCAACAGCATTTCGTTCCCCAAAATACTGTTTAGCTGCAAAACATCATTTGGTAAAATTACAATATCACCAGAGCAGGCTGTATCGGATGAATATAATTCACCGTTTGTCGGAACACACATCTCTGTGATTTTTATTTTCTCTTTTTCAGATATTTTAATAACATCCCTCAAATGCAATGTTCCGCTATATATACGCACATAAACAAAACGCCGCCTTTTCTCTGAATATTCAATCTTAAAAACCTGCCCGCATAGTTCAGATTGACCTTCAGGCGTTGATGAATAAAACTTACTGGCAATCACTTCTATAAGCTGCCGAATCCCCAGATTGTTTTTAGCACTTCCGTGATAAACGGGAAATAACGTTCCGTTTTGGAATCTCCTGTTTTCTTCCTGTTCCAGTTCTGACATTTTAAACGGTTTCCCTGACATATATTTCTCTAATAGTTCATCGTTTCCCATAATTACCGCATCCCACTGTTCCATATCGTCATTGTCCGTTACATTTATATGGGGATGCTGCCCAACCTTTTGCTTCACTATAATTTCCGAAGAAAGCTTTGCTTTCATTTCTTGATATACCATTGGCAAATCAATCCCCTCTTGGTCAATTTTATTGATGAAAAAAATTGTCGGAATCTTCATTGTCTGTAGTGCATGAAACAGTATACGGGTCTGTGCCTGTATGCCATCCTTTGCAGAAACTAATAATACTGCTCCGTCTAATACGGATAAAGAACGGTATACTTCCGCCAAAAAATCCATATGGCCTGGCGTATCTATAATGTTGACTTTTACATCCTCCCACTGAAAAGATGTCACTGCTGTCTGGATAGTGATTCCCCTTTGACGCTCCAAATTCATTGTATCTGTCCTTGTTGTGCCTTTATCTACGCTCCCTGGTTCTGCAATTGCACCACTGGTATACAATAAACTCTCCGTTAATGTTGTCTTTCCTGCGTCAACGTGAGCCAGAATGCCTAAGTTAATTATTTTCATGTGATTTTCCTCCTATCAACACCCAAAAAAGGGCATAAAAATACCCAGTGATAAATACTCCTATCACTGGGTAAATAACTCCAATAGCCCCAAAACACTTATATGTTTTCGGGCATATAAAATTACATGATAAAAGTATTCTTAAACTGGGTACAAAAAACTAAGCCCCATATTAAAAGTGAAACGGGACTGCTACTTTTTGTTCCCACTATCAAATTGACAGTTTATTTAAGAATACCTTGCCGCATATTTATTAACTCCTTGTATAATACTGAATCTAATTATATTCCTTAACCCTTTATTTGTCAAGCTGACAAACTAAAGCAGAAAAAGCGGCAGGATTTCCCCCTGCCACTAATCATCTGTTTATGCAAAAATAATTTCCTTTTCCACAATCTCCCTCGCACAAGCCCTTATGTTATTGAGGCATCCTGTCCATTCTAAGGCGTTTTCTGCCTTTAGCTGTTCCGTTATGCCCTGTGCCTGTTTCATACCCTCTATGAGCCTTTCAAAGCGTTCCTGTGCCTGTCTGTCAATGTCGGCAAGGTAAGCGTTAAGTCTGCCGCTTGTAAGAAGATTGGTGTATGTAACTTTGCAGTGATGCTTCAGATAATCCAAATGCCGCTGTCCCCAGATGCCTATCGGCTGTTCTTCTTCGGCGGGTACAGTTAAGCACGGTATTAAATAATCGCCTTGCCTTTCGTATTTGCCGCCCATTTCCTCAAAAATTGTCTTTGCCATTGTCTGTTACCTCCACATTCTTTTTTATTTTGAATGTCCGCAAAATCCGTCCTACATCTATCGCGTGCCGGGCAGTATTTAACGCTCCGGAACGAAAACCTGCCTGAACCACTACGGTTGCCCCTGCTAGTGCCGCAATTAGACGATTGCGATCTAAGAAACGCCACCGGGTGGGACGCGCCCCGGGAGGGTATTGACTGAGCAACAGGCCGCTGCTGCTAATCCGTTTAAACATGTCGCTATTTGCCGCCGGATAGGGACGATCAAGTCCTCCGGCCAGCAGACTGATGGTAGGCGTTTGGGCTCGCAAACATGCCTGGTGAACCAGGCAGTCCACCCCGTAGGCACCCCCAGAAACTAAGGTCATCCCCTCTCCGGCGCAGCGCCAGGCAAGTTCGGTAGCAATATCGTGGCCGAGGGCGGAAACTGCGCGCGCCCCCACCATCGCCACGGTTTTATTGCTTTCCTGGTTCATAAGGGAGGTATCCCCAATCGCCCATAGTGCCCAGGGAGCATCACTAAGGTTATTAAAGGCTGCTGGCCAATCGGGATCGCGGCGAGTAACTAACTTAAAACGCCCCTTTGCCAGCAGCTTTTCTAGGGCGGGGAGGTCGAGTGCTTCCAGGCGGCTTCGCCAGCGGGCAAAACTCTGATCCCATTTATCGGCGCCGGTGCGCCGCAATAGTTCTACCGGCAAATAGGTGTGCCAGCGCCCGGGATCATCTCCCGCGGCACGCCGAGCAATTTTTAACGCGGCAACCGGCCCGAGCTCATTAAGCAGTAAATCCGCTGCCGAATCCCCCGCCTCAGTTAGCTGAGACCAACTGGCACAGGCCAGCTGGTACTGGTAGTTATCATCCATATTTACCTCTCTTTCCACGGTAGAAACCTCCTAATGGGGACGCTGCGAATTCTTGAGCGAATATGCCAACCCAAAATCTTCCCGGCTGGGTTTGTCCCGACCGTGTAGATCGGCAACGGTCCAGGCTACCCGGCAAATCCGCTCAGCTCCCCGCATGGAAATTCGCCCCGCCCCCACTAGCCGGTCTAGACGCTCTTTAGTAGCTGCATCCAGCGTGTGCTTCAACACTCGGCTCGGGATCCGCGCATTGAGGACGACACCCTGGTCTTTCCAGCGCCGCTGCGCGCGTTGGCGCGCCGCTAATACGCGCTCACGGACAGTTTTGCTGCTTTCTGGCACCTCGGTAGTGGTTAAATCCGTTATTTTGGGACGACCTACCTGGCACTGCAGGTCGATGCGATCCATAAGCGGACCAGAAAGCTTAGCTAAATAACGTACCCGCTGATAGGGGGTACATTTACATTCTTCTCCTAGCTGCCCCCACATTCCGCAAGGACAGGGATTAGCCGCAATCACCAGCTGGAAAGCAGCCGGAAAACTAGTCACCGCCCGGGAGCGATGTACCGTGATTTTTGAGGTTTCTAAAGGTTGTCTTAAAGCATCCAAGCTGCGGGTTTGAAATTCGGGGGCTTCATCTAGGAAGAGGACGCCGTGGTGCGCTAAGGAAATTGCGCCCGGCGTGGCGATGCCACTTCCTCCGCCGATTAGCGCCGGCAAGGTGGCAGAATGATGCGGAGCGATAAACGGCGGATAGTGCATCAACCCGTTAGCAGGTAGGAAGGTACCTGCCAAGGAGTGAATAGAAGTTACTTCTAGGGCTTCTTCATCATTTAAGGGTGGCAAAATCCCCGGCAGGCAGCGCGCCAACATGGTTTTTCCCGCTCCCGGAACCCCAATAAAACTCAGGTGATGTCCCCCGGCAGCCGCAATTTCCAATGCTTGCCGCGCCAGAAACGCGCCCCGTACCTCCTGTAAGTCGGGGGGATCCTCGGGGACGGATTCTGGCACTAACTCCCGTGAAACGGGGGTTGCTCTGGCTTTTACTTCTGCTACCCGCGCTTTCATTTTCCGCATCCCCAAATACAGCAATGCCTCTACCAGGTGCGATACCCCGATAATTTCTATTCCGTCAATCAGCGAGGCCTCCGCGACCGCTTCGGACGCCACCATCACTTTCTTGAAACCGGCACGCCGCGCCGCCAAAACCTGGGGCAAGATTCCTTTTACCCGGTAGACCCGTCCGTCCAGGCCCAGCTCTCCACAAAACACCATTCCGGCTGCCCGTTTTTGCACCCCGGCATACCGCGAAGCCACTACTGCCAGCGCAATCGGTAAATCGAAACCGGAGCCCGTCTTGGGCAATTCCGCGGGTGAAAGATTAACTGTCAACCGGGTGGGCTCCCAACACAGACCCGTAGAAGCAATCGCGGCCTCCACCCGCGACCGGGATTCTCTAAGTGAAGCATCCGGCAGTCCCACCAGTGCAAATGCTGGTAATCCTTGGGTGTGGTGGGCTTCGACTTTAATCAGGTGGCCGCTTAATCCCACCATTCCGAGGGCAAAACAGGTTCCGATTTGGGGCATTTTAAATGCCCCGACAGTGGGTAATCACCGGCACTTTTCCCTGGGAAGCGTCGATCGCAATCATATCGATGCGCACTCCGCTGCCGGCTCGCGCCTGAGGATGACTGCTGAGCCACAGGCTAACTAACTGACGCAGGCGCCTATACTTTTCGCGCCCTATTCCCCGCTTTGCGCCCCCATATTGCCGGGTAGTTCGGGTTTTTACCTCCGCGAAAACTAGCCGTGCAGATTGAGGATCCCGGCAGATAATATCGAGTTCCCCGAAGCGACACCGCCAGTTGCGCTCGATTATTTGATATCCGCTCTCTGTCAGCATGCGGGCGGCCAGAGCCTCCCCGGCCGCACCGATTTCGCGGTTTTTTGTTCCCATTCCTTAAGGGTTGCCCGCAGCAGCCGGGAACTAAACTTTTAATTGTGCGGTCAAGGAAAACGAAAAACTAGCTTCCCTGGGGACAAGCAAACCCGCCAGGTCAGCCGGTAAATCCCAGGAAGGACGCGGATACTAGTCCTCTAAATTGGATCCAATAAAGCTAGTCTGTTTGTTCCGGGCTGCGGATCAGGTAGTCAAAAGCTCCCAGAGCCGCATTAGCGCCGGCCCCCAAGGCAATCACAATTTGCTTATGGGGAGTATTGGTACAATCCCCGGCCGCAAAAATCCCCGGTACCGAGGTAGCACCCCGGTTATCTATCTTGATGTAGCCGTCTTCTAGCTGCACCGTTTCTTGCAACCAATCGGTGTTGGGAATCGAGCCGATCTGTACAAAGATACCATCCATTTGCAATTCATGCGTCTGACCCGCGGCGTCACGATATTCCAGACCGGTAACCCGATGTCCATCCCCCATCACCTTGGTGGCTTTGGCAGAATTAACAACTTTAGTATTAGGCAGTGCCTGCAAGCGGTCGACCAACACCTTATCGGCTTTCAGCTGGTCTGCTAGGTCAATCACGGTAACTTCTCGTGCCAAAGCCGCTAAGTCAATTGCCGCTTCTAACGCAGAGTTTCCCCCGCCCATGACCGCAACTTTCCGATCAGCAAATAGTGGGCCATCGCAGTGAGGACAGAAAGTGACCCCTCGGTTTAAGTATTGTTCTTCTCCGGGAATATCTAGGCGTCTGAAATTGGTTCCAACACTGATCACTACCGTGCGTGCCCGCAGCACCGCCCCACCCTCGGTAATGACCGGGAACAGGCCGTCCTCGCCCCGATCCCCAATTTTTTCTATCCGAATTCCACTGATCTGCTCCACCGCGTAATCACGCAGGTTAGCCTGGAAAGTCTTAGTTAGCTCTTCCGGTTGCACCCGCTCGAGGGTAATCAGGTTCTCGATCTGTCCGCTTTCTAAGACTTGCCCGCCGATCCGGTCGGCCACCATCCCGACCCGCAACTGTTTGCGCGCCGCATAAACTGCCGCGGCAGTGCCTCCAGGGCCACCCCCGACTACGAGCACATCGAAGGGATCCAAGGCATTCAACCGCTTGAGTCGCAGCCCGGTCATTCCCCGACCGATCTTGGAGACGATTTGCTCGAGGGTTACTCGGCCCTGCAGGAAGACTTCTCCATCTTTAATCACTGTGGGAACTGACTGCAGGTGGTGATGCTCGAATTCTTCCCGGAAAGTTCCCCCATCCACGGTAATGTGTTTAATCAGGGGATTGAGCACCGCCATCGCATTTAAGGCCTGTACCACATCCGGGCAGTTCATACAGGAAAGCGAAACATAAGTGGTGAACTCGGTGGGCTCGTCAATCTCTTTAATCGCGGCAATAATATCCGCATCTGCTTTCACCGGATGCCCGCCTACCTGCAGCAACGCCAAGACGAAACTGTTGAACTCGGTTCCGGTCGGCACCCCCGCGAAACGAACGCTGATATCGGAATCAACGCGCCGGATCGCAAAGGAAGGTTTGCGGGGATTTTCTTCCCACTTGACCTGGATCAAGTCCGATAATCCCGCAATCTGGTGCAAAATCTCGGAAGTCTGCTTGGAATGTTCACTGTAATCAAGCGAGGTAGCCAACTCAATCGGGTATTTAATCAACCCGATAACTTGTTTTACCTGGTCAAGTATCTTTTCTTCTAACATGTTTATAGCTTCCCGGAGAGATCAAAGGTCGGGGTAATAGTACTTTCACCCAAATCCCAGTTCGCGGGGCAGACTTCATCCGGGTGGTCGTAAATATACTGAGCCGCCCGCACTTTCCGCAGCAGTTCTCCCGCGCTGCGTCCGACTGCATCGGAAGTGGTTTCTACGTATTGAATAATCCCACTGGGGTCAATCAGGAAAGTACAGCGATAGGCGCACCCGGACTCTTCATCCAAGGATCCGAAGGCACGCGAGATTTTGCCGGTAGGATCAGCCACCATGGGGAAAGAAATCTTTTGAATCCGTTTCGAGCTGTTGTGCCAGGCCTTATGGGAATGATGCTTGTCGGTAGAAACCGAGTAGACCTCCACTCCCATCCGCTGTAGCTGGGCGTAATTGTCAGCCAGATCCTCTAGTTCGGTAGGACAAACATAGGAAAAATCTGCCGGGTAGAAGAAAACAATCGCCCATTTATCGCGGTAATCTTCACTGGATACATCGACAAAGGAGTCATTGTAGAACGCTATCCCGGACCAGTCCGGTGCTACAGTATTGATTTTGGACACTGTCAGCCTCTTTCGCCTTTAACCATCGTTAGCTGTCTAGTAGTTCTCTTATATGGTAACAGCCACCTGCTACCCCGGTTAGGTAAATGCCTAAAGCGGACGGGTGTTCTAGATAGTTATTTCCGATTCGGGCAGCTTTTCGACGTTAATATCTTTAAAAGAGTAAACCTTTACCCGATTAACAAAGCGGGAAGGACGATAAATGTCCCATACCCAGGCATCTTGCAAAGTTACTTCAAAGAAAACATCCCCACCATTGTTGTGCATCTGCACATCTACCTGGTTCGCCAGGTAGAAACGACGATCGGTTTCCACTACGTATTTGAAGATGGAAACCACGTCGCGGTATTCACGAAACAGGGCAAGCTCCTGATGATTCTCGTACGCCTCTAGATCTTCAATGCCCAATGTCATCCCTTCTGACTACTGAAAACTAGCGGAGGCTGCGCCCGGTTTTCGCGGCGAGCACGCCAGGCTTTCGCTAAGGATGCGGAGGATACCCCCTGCAAATGCCAACTGAGACGATGATCGATTTCTAGTCCCATTTGCGCGATTGCCTGCAGATGCTGCGCGGACGCATATCCCTTGTTTTTTGCCCAACCATATCCGGGATCGGATAGGTCGCTCATTAGTCTATCTCGAGTAACTTTTGCTAGCACGGAGGCAGCGGCGATAACCATGGATTTCCCGTCTCCCTTCACCACCGTGGTTACTTCCCGGGGAATTTCTGTTTCCAAGGGCGCGGCCGGCGAGGATGCAGGAGGGCGCCGGTCAGCTGCCGCAAACAAATCTGTCGGGGCAGATAGATAGTCAAAACTACCATCAAGCAGCAATAACCGGGGAGAAAAACCAATTTTTTCGATTGTCCCCAAGGCGCGGAATGCCGCTAGGCGCAAGGCCGGGGTTAATCCCTCGCGATCGATTTCCTCGGCACTGGCAGTGCCCACTGCCCAGGCTGCTGGCCAGGCAGAAAGCTGGTCAAACATGGTTTCGCGCCGCCGCGCCGTCAACTGTTTCGAATCGGTTAAACCACTTGGAGGCTCCCCCTCGCTACCAGCTATAACCGCTACCCCCACCGCCAACGGGCCGGCGATTGCTCCCCGGCCGACCTCGTCAATACCGGCTACGCACTGTAATTGGGAGGCTGGGGCGCAAGTGGGAGTATTCTTTGCGTTCCCGACACCGCTATAGAGCTTTCGCGAACGCTCAAGCAGAGCTAGTTCCAGTTCGCGGGTAGGTACAGTTGCCATCATCGGGAACCGGCGGATTAGCGAGCAGGCGGAACTGCCGCGAAAGCATCGGTGTTTTTAATCGTGGACAAGTGGTTTATCGGCCACATAATGGCGAATGCTCTCCCAGTTACCTGATCCACCGAGACGAACCCTTTCGAGGGCTCCTTCATATGGAAACGTGAATCCTCCGAGTTGGAACGGTTGTCTCCCATCACCCAGAGTTTTCCTGCCGGCACAGTCACGTCAAATTTTATTAATGAGGGCGCACTTCCGGGATTAATATATCCGCTTTCATCTACACTGACGCCATTAACTTTCAGCCGCCCGTTTGTGTCGCAACATTGCACGCGATCTCCCGGCAGCCCCACAATCCGTTTAACCAAATGATTTTGGGAGTCATCGGGACGCAGACCCACCCAGATCAACATTTTCCCTACCAGGGAGGGACGCGGGGTGTCTGGACTTCGCTTCAGCCAGTTATCGTCATCTTGGAAAACGATTACGTCTCCCCGATTAAGCTGGCGGTATTCGGGAACCAGTTTCGAAACGATAATCCGGTCGTTAATTTGCAGAGTTTGTTCCATTGAGGAAGAGGGAATTTGGAAGGCCTGGATCAAGAAAGCTTTGATAATCGCCGAGATAGCCAGGGCTACCACCACCATCATTAGGGTTTCGCGAATCATCATCCAAGTTTTAGAGGGAGCTTTGCGTACGCGCCTAGCACTCATTTTGGTTGGGTTGTTTGCTACCCGTTCCCCTGAGCCGCTTGCGCCTCGAGTTTCTTTCATCCCTTTAACTCCCGCCATGATTCAACATTTCCATCATGCCACATATAGTTAAACGGCTCTGCCGGCAGGCAGAGCCGTTTAACAAATAACGGTTCTAGGAGTCGCGACGCTCTTTGATACGAGCCGCTTTCCCGTGACGTTCACGCAGGTAGTAAAGTTTTGCCCGGCGGACATCGCCGCGGGTTACTACCTCTAGAGATTCAATGCTCGGCGAGTTTACCGGGAAGGTACGCTCTACGCCGATTCCGAAACTGATTTTACGTACCGTAAAGGTGGCGTTCGGCTGTTTCTTACCGTGGCGGGCGATTACTACCCCCTGGAACACCTGGATACGAGTGTTTCCACCCTCGGTGACGCGTACGTTTACCTTAACGGTGTCGCCGGCGCGAAAATCCGGCAGATCCGAGCGCTGGGACTTCTGGTTAATCTCATCGATAATATTCAATGTAGTTTCCTCATTTGCTTTCGTTCCGCAGGTAACGTCAGCTATCGGGCCGGTCTAGCCGGCGTATCTAGCATTGCCAAGCGGCATTTGCGGCCCCCTGCGGCAGGTTTCGCAGCCTACTTGTGCAACCTTGCCTATTGTGCCACGTTTTGCGCCCAAGACGGAACCTGGCGAGCTGTGAAATCCCTAACCGCGATGAGATCCTGGTTTTCAATTCCCCCCACCATAAAGGTGCGACGTCCACATTTACGGTATCCGTGATGGCGATAGAACTTTAGGGCTCGGCGGTTGGCCTGATTGGTACCTAAACCGATTTTGGTTAGATGCGGGAAAAGCTCTTGTAGCTGGGCATGGGATACTTCTAGCATTGCCCCCGCCAGTCCCGAACCGCGCCAGCGCTGATCCAAATAGCATTTGGACAGGTAGGCACAGTTTTCTCCCCCTGCTTTCACCAGGTTTTCTTCGGGGGGTACAAACCCGGGGCCTCCCGCCTCTATCAGGGTGTAGCCAGCAGCTTCCCAAACAGATTCGTCTTTGGCCTTCCCCCCGGAGGAAACTTCCGCCAAGATAATCATAGTTCCCGGATCAGCTAGATAGGCTGTAAAAGCCTGTTCACTAAGTTCTTCGGCAACAAAACGGGCAATCGCCTCGGCGGGTAAATAGTCCGGGCAAGCCTGCGGAAATAGACGAGAAGCTATCTGTGAGCAGGTTGCCGCTTCTCCCGGATGCGCGCGGCGAAAACGTACCTGCTGCCTATAGGGAGCGGGTAGGAATCCCCTGGCAGCGAGGATTTCGCGATCTGTTTTTTCGAGGGAGTCCGAGGCTAAATCCCAGATCAAGTCGGGGCGACGAGCGGCAGTTAACATTAGCGACTGCTGGCGGCGCCAAGCTGCAACCTTTTGGTGATCTCCGCTGAGCAACACTGGCGGGATATCGAGCCCGCGCCAAGTAGCCGGCTGATGGTGGTGGCGATATTCCAGCAGTCCGGACAGTTCATAGGATTCTTCCACCAGGGAGCTGGGATTACCCACGAATCCCTCTAGCAAGCGCCCGGTGGCTTCTACCAGCGCCACGGCGGCGACTTCTCCGCCGTTAAGCACATAGTCGCCCAGAGAAAAAGGTAGTACCTCGACGCCGGGCAACTGCTGATAGTACTGACTGACTCGCTGATCGATACCTTCATAACGCCCGCAGGCCACCACCAAATGTTCGGTGTTTGCCGCAAGATTGCGCACCTGGCGTTGAGTAAGCGGAATTCCCGCAGGGGTAGGAATTGCCAGCACCGTATTAGCTGCTCCTGCCTGGTCAATCACCTCATCGATGGCTTTGCCCCACACATCGGATTTCATTACCATCCCCGCGCCCCCGCCCGCGGGGGCGCGATCCACCGTGCGATGTACGTCTTGGGTCCAGTCCCGCAAATCCCAAATATGGGTCTCTAAAATGCCACTGTCCTGGGCTTTACCCATTAGGGATACATCTAAGCAATCAAAGAACTGGGGAAAAATGGAAATAATATCGATCCGCATCTTGGTACCTTTCCGCGCCCTTAGAACAGTCCGGCAGGAGCGTCCACGGTGATTACCCCATTTTCGAGGTCAATCCCGGTCACTAAGGCTTTCACAAAAGGTACTTCCACTAGTTCATCCTCGGCTGTGGTTACCTGCAGACGATCTTGGAATCCTCCCAAGGCAAGTCCCGCGCATTTACCTAGAGTTTCGCCCTCGGCACTGACTACCGTTAGCCCCTCTAGCTGCATAGGTGAGTATTCATCCTCGCGGGAAGTCTCGGGGGCAAAAAGTTCGGTACCCCGGATAGCTTCCGCGCCCTCGCGCGTATTAATATGCGAAAAAATCAGGCAGGAGCGATTTTTTATTTCCCGGTAGGAAGCCACGGTCCATTCCTCACCCGCTGCGGTAGTAAGGGTCGCCCCCACTTGGAAACGTTCGGCGGGATAGTCGGTAAAGGGACGAACCAACACTTCCCCTTTCAGGCCGCGCGGCGGTCCTACCTGTCCAACTTTTACCAGATCCATATATGTCCCCCACAGAATATTCCTACAGATAAAGTGCGAGCCCCATGAATCCTCATGGGGCTCGCTATAAAAAACTAGCGCTATCGGCGCGAACGACGATCGGTGTCGACTACATCAACCCGAACCGGTCCGCGAGTGGAAAGTGCGCCCATAACCTTGCGCAAAGCCCGCGCGGTGCGGCCTCCGCGACCGATTACTCGCCCAAGATCCTGCGGATTAACCCGCACTTCTAGCAGTTTGCCGCGCCGCATATTGCGTTCATCGACCCGCACATCGTCCGGGTGATCGACAATTCCACTAACTAGATGTTCTAGTGCATCCGCCAACATTACTAGGCTTCCTCACTCTCGGGAGCAGCGGCTTCTGCCTTCCCCAGCTTCGTCAGCCTTGGCTTCTTCGGCTTCTTTAGCTGCCGCTTCTGCTTCGGCCTTAGCTTTTTCTTCGCTGGCTTTAGCCTTGCGCTTTTGCGCCTCGTCAGCGGCGGCCTTCACGTTCTTTTCCCGTGCCTCGTCGCTGCTAAGAGTTTCTTTAGTCTTGATCCGGTTTTCAACGTTTTCTTTACCGTTGAAACGAGCGATATCGCCCGAAAGCACCAGCATCCGGCGAACCGCGTCGGAGGGCTGTGCCCCTACGCCAAGCCAGTACTGAATACGATCGGACTTCACTTGAATGAAGGACGGCTCTTCGTTGGGGTTGTACTGTCCAACCTCTTCGATTACGCGACCGTCGCGCTTCTTGCGGCTATCCACCACTACAATCCGGTACACCGGGTAGTGAATCTTACCAATACGCTTTAAACGAATACGAACTGCCACTTTTGTGGTTTCTCCTGTTCTATTGACTGCTGAGCGCCCGCCCTGGCCGGTGGGATTCGGCCTGGATCAAACCCTCGAGACAAGGCCGCCACACAGAGAGGGGGTGTCTTGGCCCGGTACAAATAGCTATTCTGCCAGAACTCGGCAGGGAGTTTCCAGTTTAATAGCCCCCGATTAGGCATCTTTGAGCATTTTCACACCGATTTTAATCCCTAAGGCAGCAATCTGGCGAGGACGGACACCAAATTTTGCTGTTTCCCGTGCCTGATCCGGGCCGCAACAGCGCCCCGCTATTGAAAAGAGCGGAGAAACTGTTCCACGGCGGCGCGGGCAGTCAGGGGATCTAAATCGCGGGCGCTAGCTACAAAGGCCCCGCGCAAATGTTCGGGATCTTCCCGGTTACGGGAAGTTTCAAAAGTGTGGACTGTTCCCCCGGCGACTCGCACTAAGTGGATTCCGGCGGCCACATCCCAGGGACGCATCGCAGTTCCAAAAGCCACGGCGGTATGCCCGGCGGCTACCTGCGCCAGATCTAAGGCCCCGGCTCCGGGTGAATGCACGGTAGCGTAGGCATCAGCCAGGCGGGCTGCCATCTGCCAGGATTTTTCGACCCGCTGCGGATCTTTATCTCGGAAGGGAAAATATCCGGTGATGATGCCTTCGCTTTCAGCGCGGGCATTATCCGCTCGCATCTCGGTGGCATGCTCCCCCTCATAAAGGGTTGCTTCCTGCGCATCCGCGACAAAAAGTTCGTGGGTGTAGGGCACATAAATCGCTGCTGCGACCGCTTTCCCATCTAGCTCTACCCCAATAGAAGTGTTGAAATAGGCTACTCCGGAAGCAAAGTTCGCGGTGCCATCGATGGGGTCAACAATCCAGCGCACCCGCCCGCCCAGGTCTTTTACCAGCTCGTTCGCTTCCGCCAGTTCGCCGGCTCCCGGGGCCTCCTCGCGCCGCTCGGGACGAGCCAGCTCCCAGGCGAATTCCTCGATAACCGCCTGCTCCGGCACTTCGCGCCGCGATCCTGCCAGGCTGGCGCGCTGTACCTGCTCTAAAGTTAACGCTCCGGCTGCAGCAACTTTTTCTTTCTCGAGGACGTGCTCACCGGTTTCTTCCCCCAAGATTCGGGAGCCAGGTATCGCCCTGCCTAGCAGATACTGCAGACGGGCCTCCACGTAGCGGTCATGAATGGTGACGGGATCGTGGATACCGGCTTTTAGGAATACTTCTAGGGGTGCACGGAAGGCTTTACGCAGGTAAACCCCGACCTGTTGCGCCGTCTCCCCCGCGATAATCATTAGCGCATGGTCAAGGCTCATTCCCGAAGTATCCATAACCTCTATTATTACCTGTTTTAGGTTATAAGTCCTAGGAATCCGCGCCTGCGGCGGCGAACTCGCGGCCAAGGAGCGCCACTTTTTCCGGCTTAGTCGCCCGCTGAAGGTCGCTACTGGGATCGGTGCGATAGCACAGGTAGTCGACGCGAGCTCCCGGTTCCAGGGCGCCAAGCCCCAGATAATCGCGGGCCCGCCAGGTAGCAAAATCAATAATTTCGCGGGCAGGTACCCCGCCGCGTTCCCACAGGGATAGTTCTCGTCCCAGGTCGCCGTGCGGTTGATAGCCGCCAGAATCGGTACCGGGCAGCAGCTGCACTCCGGCGTCATGCAACATCGCAAAATGTTCGCGCCGCCCTTCCCACATTTTCTGCATCGTTGCCGCATATACCGGATATTTCTTCCCCGCCTGCGCCGCGAACTGGTTAAATAGTTCTACCTGCAGCAAAGTAGGAGTAACCGGAATCGAGCGCTGGACACATTCTTGAGCCTGGTCGGCATCAATCCCGCTGCCATGTTCAATGCAGTCGATTCCCGCTTCTAGCAGCCCCGCAATCGCTTTATGGGAAAATGCGTGCGCCGTTACCCGCGCCCCTGCCTCATGAGCAGCCGCAATCCCCTCCTGCAAAATTTCAGTGGGCCATAGCGGATCTAAATCTGAATCGGCGCCGTTGGAGCGGTCGATCCAGTCGGCAACGATTTTCACCCAACCGTCACTTTTTTGCGCCTGGCTCGCCATCACCTGCGGTAAATCACTCAGGTTCTCTATATTTATAGGCAGCAGCCGCATATAGCGTTTGGGACGGGCGATATGGCGTCCACAGCGAATAATCGGCGGCAAAGCAGGATTCCCTAAAATCCCAGGCGCGTATTCCAGGTTTCCGCAGTCGCGAATCGCTAAAATTCCGCAGTCTCTATCCGCTTCAGCCTGCGCTAACGCCTCTTGCGGGGTCGCTATCTGCCCAACGGCTGCAAAACCGATATGACAATGCACATCGCAAAATCCGGGCAGGAAATAGCCGCCGCCAGCACTGGCATCTGCTTTAAATTCCCCGAAGTGTCCGTCCTCGGTAATCGGCAAATAGCCTCGCACCCAGCGGGGCGCCTGGTTAGCTCGCTCGCGGTAATAAAAATTTCCGCTCAGCTGCTTCATCGCTGTCCCAACATCCGTTTCAAGTCATCGGGCAGGTCATCCAAAGTGGGGGCAGCAGCCGGGGCAGCCGGCTCGGTGGCGATCCCGAAGGCACTGCCGGCAGCCGGAGCCGTTTCCTCGCCTTTAGCTGCTTGCTGGGCCTCCCACTGTTTTTGCTTCGCGGGATTGCCAAACTTGCGGCGATTCTTCTTCCCCGCTTTGCGCTGCTTCTTGGTGGCACCTCCGCGTCCGCCGGGCATGCCCGGCATAGCAGGCATCCCCGGAATTCCCCCACCGTTTGACATCCGCTTCATCATTTTTGCCGCCTGCGTAAACCGCTCTACCAGCCCATTTATTTCGGTAACGGTGGTGCCGGAACCGCGGGCGATCCGGGCGCGCCGCGAACCATTCAGCAAGGACAGATCATCGCGTTCTGCCGGGGTCATCGAGTTTACGATGGCTTCAATCCGGTCAATACTCTTTTCATCAAAAGCATCCAATTGGTCGCGGTACTGATTCATGCCGGGCAACATGCCCATCAGTTTCTTCATCGACCCCATCTTGCGCAGCTGTTGCAGCTGCGCCATAAAGTCAGTGAGGGTGAACTGCCCTTTTTGCATCTTGCGGGCCAGCGCTTCGGCCTCTTTTTGGTCATAAGTTTTTTGCGCCTGCTCAATCAGGGTGAGCATATCGCCCATATCGAGGATGCGTCCGGCCATCCGTTCGGCATGGAAACGCTCAAAATCCCCCAAGTTTTCGCCGGTAGAGGCAAAAAGAATCGGTTGGCCGGTTACCCCGCGCACCGAAAGCGCGGCTCCGCCACGTGCGTCACCATCAAGTTTGGAGAGCACCACCCCGGTAAAGCCCACTCCGTCACGGAAGGCAATCGAGGTTTGCACCGCGTCTTGACCCACCATTGAGTCCAGCACGAAGAGGATTTCGTGGGGGTTAATGGCGTCACGGATATCGCGCGCCTGCCGCATCATTTCCTCGTCAACGCCCAGACGTCCCGCAGTATCGACAATGATTACGTCGTAGCCTTCGGTAATCGCCAGGTTTAATCCCGAGCGTGCTACCTCGACCGGATCGCCTTGCCCGTCCCCGGATTCGGGAGCGTGAATATCTACCCCGGCTTTTTCGGCGACGATACTTAGCTGGGTAACCGCACCGGGACGCTGCAGGTCACAGGCAGCTAGGAGGACGCGTTTGCCTTCTTCTTCGCGCAGCCACTTGCCGAGTTTGCCCGCGAGGGTGGTCTTACCGGCACCTTGTAGACCGGCCAGCATAAACACGGAGGGTCCGCGCTTGGCATAATGTAGCTGCCGAGTCTCGCCCCCCAGAACCTCAACCAGTTCCTCGTGAACAATCTTGACTACCTGCTGGCCGGGATTGAGCGCTTTCGAACGCGCTGCCCCATAGGCTTTTTGCCGCACCGCTTTGGTGAACTGGCGGACTACCGGTAGCGCTACGTCAGCCTCTAATAGGGCGCGCCGAATCTCGGAGACGGTAGCGTCAACATCCGCCTCGGTCAGCAAGCCTTTAGAGCGCAGACGCTTAAAGGAATCGGCTAGGCGATCAGACAGGCTATTGAACAAAGTGGTTTCCTCCTGGAGATAGTTTCGCCGTCTAGTTTACTTCAGCAGCGCGTCTACGAAGTCCTCGGGCACGAAAGGCGCTAAATCATCTGGCCCTTCTCCCAGCCCCACCAGCTTGACCGGCACAGATAGTTCGCGTTGTACGCTAACTACGATTCCGCCTCGAGCCGTTCCGTCGAGCTTGGTAAGTACAATCCCGCTGACATCTACTACTTCGGAGAACACTTTTGCCTGTTGCATCCCGTTTTGCCCGGTAGTGGCATCTAGGACTAGCAGAGTTTCAGTCACGGGGGCACTCTTTTCGATTACCCGTTTGACCTTGCCTAACTCGTCCATCAAGCCGGCTTTGTTTTGCAGACGTCCGGCAGTATCTACCAGCACCACATCCAGGCCTTTTTCCTTTCCGTATTTGACCGCGTCAAAAGCTACCGAGGCGGGGTCGGCGCCCTCTTTATCGGAGCGCACCACTTCTACCCCGACCCGGTTTCCCCAGGTTTCTAGCTGGTCAGCGGCGGCCGCCCGGAAAGTATCGGCAGCTCCCAGCACAACTGACTTGTTTTCCGCCACCAAAATGCGGGCAATCTTGCCCACGGTAGTGGTTTTCCCAGTGCCATTTACGCCTACGGCGAGAACGATCCCCGGCTTGGCGCCATCGGCCTGCTCTAGATTTAGGCTGCGATCTAGATCCGGGTTTACCAGTTCAATCAGTTTTGCCCGCAGAATCTCCCGGATCTTCTCCGGATCGGAAGTGCCCAGCACTTTCGCCTGGGTGCGCAGATCTTCCATCAGTTCATCGGTAGCGGCAATCCCCAAATCCGCCATTAGCAGGGTATCTTCTATTTCTTCCCAATCCTCAGCGCTCAGGTCTCCGCGACCGAGCACTCCGAGCAGCATTTTGCCGAAGGAACCGGATTTGGCTAGCCGGGAACGCAGTCGCTGCATCCGCCCTTGGGCGGGTTCGGGGGTTTCAAGTACGGCCTCAGCGCTTTCTTCTTCCTGCGTGGCCGGCTGAGCTTCTTCCTCCAGAGCCGGAGCTTCGCTCGGTTCCGCAGCTAGTGATTCCGGCTCCGTAGTTTTAGGCTCCGCAACCGCGTCCTCTTCAGCAAGCGTTTGCGCGCTCTCGTCAGCGATAACTGCAGGTTCTTCAACCTGGTCAGCTCCTTCACTTTCCGGCTCTGCGGTGGCGGTTACCGCTTCCTTCTCACCGGTTTCATCGGCACTAGCTTCCAGTTGTTTGGCTTTGGAGGCCTCTAGCTGCTTTTTAGCTTTCGCCGAGCGCGCTGCCAGCGCGCCGCCAGTTCCCACTAACGCCAGAACTACAACTACAACCACAATCCCGAAGGGAGTAAAAAGAAAATCCATGCCTCTATTGTCACCTATTGGTGCGCCCAGGTCATATTAGCTTGGATTCTAAAGTCTAAGCTTGCTATTTAGGCAGGTAGATCAGTATTTATTCTGCGTGTACTCGCTGCCAAGTAATCTTATCTACCTGGAAGCTGTCCTCTGAGGGTAGATCATTTTCGTCCTCGGGGGTCTCACTTTCAACAGGATCCGGAGTGAACTGGCGTGCCCAGCGACGTATAGGTTTGGCAGACTCGGAGCCATCCTGCTCCGATTTTGCGCTCTCCGAAGCTTGATTAGTTGCCGCTGACTCCGCCTGCTGTTGAGTATCAAGGGGCGTGATTACTGATGCCCCGCTAGGAACTACCGGGAGATAACTGGTGGCGTCTTCGGGGTCTTTCGTAACCGAAACCTCTACATTTTTAGGGAGGCGACGCCGCCGCGCGGGAGCGAAAGTGGGAGGTAGCTGCCCGGTAGGAACCTCGTCAGCTGCCGGTAAGTTCGCCGCTCCATTTGCCCGCGAGGATTCCTTTTCTGCGCGGCGCGCGCGAATCGCGCCCACTTCTTCTCCCCACATTTGCTCGGCGGCACTGCGTAAACTCTCGACTTCGGCGAGGGGATTTGCCGAATCACCGGGGGAAGCCTCGGCTAATAAAGTATCTAAGCGAACCCGCTCCCCGTTATGTTCACCCCGGGAGCGATAGTCGTTTTCTTGCCAGGAGTCGGCGGACTCGCGTATCCAATTGCGAATCCCCCCACCGGGGCGACGGGTACGAACCATTACCGCTACCACCAGCACTCCGATCAACACAGCGATGCCAATGCCTACGAATAGCAAGATCAACGGTTCAGTCACGTTTCTATTATGCCCAGAGTTAAAGAATTTACCGATCTTAGCTCTTGACCGATACCAAACTGTTACCAGATTTGGGTGTGATTTTAGCTATCTCCTGGCGCTACCCGTTGGGAAATCACCCGGGAAATCCCATCACGCATAGTAACCCCGTAGAGTACATCCGCCACTTCCATCGTTCGTTTCTGGTGCGTAATGATGATCATTTGGCTTACTTCTCGCAACTGTTTAAACAGTTCCAACATCCGCGACAGATTCAAATCATCGAGGGCGGCTTCTACCTCATCCAAAATATAGAAGGGCGAAGGGCGCGCCTTGAAAATCGCGATTAAAAATGCCAGCGCCGCCAGGGAACGCTCCCCACCAGACAGCAGCGACAGGCGCTGCACATTCTTTCCGGCCGGTCGGGCGTTAACCTCTACTCCGGTAGTGAGCATATCGCTACTATCAGTTAGCTTCAGCGAACCGGTCCCGCCGGGGAACAGCCGCGCAAATACCTCGGTAAATTCTCGGGAAATATCCGTAAATGCCTGCTCAAAGGCTTCTTTTACCCGGTTATCAACTTCCCGTACCACTACCAGCAAGTCAGCTTTGGAGGTACGCAGATCTTTGAGCTGTCCCATTAAGAACTCGAAACGTTTTTCGAGGGCGCTGTGTTCCTCCAGTGCCAAGGGATTTACTTTTCCCAGCCGCGAGATCGCGCGATTAGCTTTTTCTAGCAACGCGCTCTGCTCGGCGCGATCATAGGGACGCCAAAGTCCCTCATCTTGCTCAAGGGAACTTTCGCGGCCTTGCTCCGTCTCCCTCTGCTCCGTGTCGGTGCTTGGCGCCTCCTCGCCCTCGTTTTCGCCTCGTTCCGCTTCCTCTGTTTGTGAGGAAGCGGCGGCTGCTTCTTGCGCATTGGCTGCTTTGCGCGCCAGCAAATCCGGGTCGGGAACCAGCTGCTGCGGACCGAAGCTAGCGATCAACTCTTCCTCAGACAAGGCATAGCGTTCTTGGGCTTGCTGGGTTAGTTGTTCCGCGCGCACTCGATACTCTGCCGCTGCCACCTCATCGCGGCGGGAAAGATCGTTTAATTCGGTTAGTTCTTTATTCAAGCGATCAATTTCCGTGCGTAACTGCTGCGCTGCCGCCGAGGACGCTTCGCGGGCAGCATCTGCGCTCTCCCGCCAAGTTTTCGCCACTTGTGCCACCTGCGCTCCCTGACGGGCAAAAATCTCACACCAAGAGGCTACCTGCAACATCCTTTGCGCATCTTGGGCGTGTTTGATTTCCCGCTGCTTGGCGGCAGCCAGGCGCAACTGAAAACGCTCCAAAGACTTAACCTCTCCCTGGAAGCGTTCCCGCAAATTAGTGGTGATCTGGGTGGCTGCCGCCAAAGCCAAATGGGTTTCTGCCTCTTTTTCCCGTGCCGCCAAATCTGCGGCGCGCGCCTGTTCTAAATCCTGCTCTGCTTCCTGTAAAGGAGCTAAATCTTCACTACCAGCAAAGTCACTGCAGGCTTTTTCGGCAACCGCAACCTTTTGAGCGCAGGTATCCACATCCGCCTGTGCTTGCTCGACTTCACTGGCAGACCGTTGAGCTTCGCTCTCGGCTCCCCTGACTGCCGCTTCCCGAAGCGCCCGTTTTTGGGCGTGTGCAGCTGCCTGAGCATCAGCTGCCCGCAGGGTTTTCAATGCCTGGGCGCTAGCTGCCGCCGCTTGTGAAAGCTGTTGGGTGCTCGCCTGGACCTGCGCGCGGGCTTCCTCCGTTTGTTCGCGGGCGTGCGCAGCAGCCTGTCGCGCGAGACGGAGCTGGCGCTCGACCTGGATGCGGTTAACCCCGCCACTGCCGGTGCTTCCTAAATACGCACTGATAACTGTGCCATCTGCTATCCCCACCCGCGCCTGAGGGAGCTTTCCCAGCAGGGCGCGCGCCGCCGCTAAATCCGGTGCCAAATAGCTATCTGCCAGGATTACTTTTAACGCCGGATGCAGAGCGCGAGGCGCTTCCACTGCCGCCAAAGCGGGTATCACGCCCGCTATTTCCACGCTTTGCCCCTGGCCAACAGGGATCCGCTCTTGGATTCCACCATCCCCTAGCACCCAGCTCACAATCCCGGTGCTGTCTTTGACGGCTCCCAATCCGGCGTCTACTTGAGAAGCCTCCACTACTAGGGCGGCGCCGCTTGTTCCCAGTAAGGCCGCAATTGCCTTTTCCCAGCGATCAGAAACACTAATCAACGAGGCTAGCTCGCCTTGCGGCTGAGCCGCCTGGGCAAAAGCATTTTGCGCTTGGCTAGAAGAGGCCGTCAAGACTTGACGGAGACTAGTTTCACTTTCGGCTGCCGCCACCGCTTTAGCTTCGCTTTCCCGTAACTGGTCACGCGCTTTTTCCAGTTGGCTGCGCACCGCTTCTTCTGCCTGCGCCAACTCGCGATATCGGCTAAAAGCCGCTGGCCCCGCCCCCACCCGGCGCAGGCGCATCTGCCCCTGCATCAACCGTGTCCTCGCGGTGAGCCGCTTGTTCTGCCCGCGCCGCCGACAGTTTCTCCCGCGCCGCCTCCGCCGTCTTCTCCGCTCTTTTCAGCCGTGATTCCGCCGCCTCTAAACGGGCTTTAGCGGTTTCTAATTCGCGTTCCAGGCGGGCACTCTTTTGGGTTTTTTGCTGCGCTTCCTGCCGCAATTCCTGAGTGATGCGGGTTAGCTCCCCAACTTTTCGGGTAGTTTCTTCCCGCGCCGCCTGCGCCGCATCACCCTGTTTGCGCCGCGCCAAAGCTTCCTCATCCTTAGCGGCCAATTCGCTTTGCAGCCGCGCTAAATGTTTTTGACGCTCTGCCACGCTAGGTCCAGAGGGAACCGGTTCTGGTTTTGACAGGGAAGCGGCTCGCTCCTCAGCTAACGCTCCCAATGCCCGTAGGCGTTCGGTCAGGGTGGTCAGTTGCTGCCACAGGTTCGCAGCTCGCCCTGCTAAATCACTTTGCTGAGCATCGGCGTTTAGTTGTTCTAGTTTTTCGCGCTGTTTTGCTAGATTTCCAGCTAAATCTTCGCGCTGGAGGGTCAGAGTTTGCTCGCTTTCCTGGTAGCGAGCCAGCTGCGAGCGCAGCTGCTGCAGATCATCAGCCAGGATCCGGCATCCGGCGTCGCGCGCCTGCGCCTGCAAAACCGCGGCTCGCCGCGCAGTCTTAGCCTGACGAGCTAATGGCCCGAGTTGTTTTTGGATCTCTTGCGTTAAATCCGAAAGCCTAGAAAGCTTGTCTTCCAAGCCTTCAAGTTTACGTAGTGCCCGTTCTTTACGCCGCTGGTGTTTTAGTACCCCCGCAGCCTCTTCAATCAAAGCCCGCCGCTGAGAGGGATCCGCCGATAGCACCTGGTCGAGTTTGCCCTGCCCGATAATTACGTGCATATTGCGTCCCATACCGGTATCCGATAGCAGCTCTTGGATATCTAAGAGCCGGCAGGCAGTGCCGTTAATCGCATACTCGGAGCCGCCCTGGCGAAACAAGGTGCGGGAAATAGTAACTTCCGAATAATCTATCGGCAGTTCCCCATTGGTGTTATCAATGGTGAGTGCCACTTCTGCCCGCCCGAGGGAAGCGCGGGAACTGGTGCCCGCAAAAATAACATCCGCCATGGATCCGCCACGCAGATTCTTGGCGCCCTGTTCCCCCATCACCCAGGCGAGGGCATCAACAATATTAGATTTGCCAGAACCGTTGGGGCCGACTACACAGATAATTCCCGGAGTGAACTGCAAAGTGGTGGCGCTGGCGAAAGATTTAAATCCGCGCAGCGTCAACGACTTTACATACATCTATCTGCTCCCGCTATTTAGCGGCTTCCGGGAACCAAATTTTAATCTCGCGAGCAGCGGAGGCGGGAGAATCCGCGGCGTGTACCAGGTTCTGGATATGTCCGCTGTCGTAGTCGCGTCCGAAGTCGCCGCGGATAGTTCCCGGCGCTGCCTCTGTGGGGTTAGTGGTTCCCACCAGGGAACGCACCCCTTCTACTACCCGAGTGCCCTCGATGACTGCCGCTACAATCTTCCCAGACTGCATAAAGTCAACCATGGATTCAAAGAAATGCTTACCACGATGCTCTTCATAGTGGTCCTGCAGTTCATCATCGGTAGCTTCTGCTACTCGTAGTGCCACGATGGCGTAACCTTTTTGCTCGACGCGGGCCAAAATTTTTCCGATCAGTCCGCGGTGATACCCATCGGGTTTCACCAGCATCAAGGTGTATTCCTTATTCGGATCCAGTTTCAGTTCGCTCATTGCCGCCACCTTTCTTCTTTTCCCGTTCTTTTCCCCGGGATTTACTTTTCTAAGGATACCGGCAAAGGGCCGACTCCAATTCGTTTTATCAACTCTGCTGATGCTGTGTGATCGAGCGCTTCGCCAGGCTGTCCTGCCGCTTGCGGTTCTGCGCTCTGGTCGGTAGCTATGCCCTGAGAGTCAGGCGCGTTAGGGGCGCTAAGTTCTGCTTCTACCGCATCAAGAGCCCGGCGAGATTCCGCCCCCTCGGCAGCAATCCGCAGTTCCGCTCCCGGTTGTACTTTTAACCCCATCAAGGCCAGCACGCTGCCCGCGTCGATATCATTAATGGTCACCCCAGCATCAAATCCGGTAGCGATCCTCGCTAGTCGCGCAGCCGGACGCGCCGAAAGCGGCTCGGCACCCCCATACACCACGGTTCGTGGGGCGAGCGGATCCATGGCGGGAGCAGGCGGTAAAATATCGGCAGCGTCCTCGTCGGGGAAAAACTGGGCAGCCGCGCTGATAGAGCGCAATACTTCTGCCAGGTCAGCGCCTTGAGCAGCAGCTACAGCTCCCGCGGCGGTTCCTTCTATAAGCGGACCGCGTCCTAGCCGCAAAGATCGCTCCCCTAGATCGGTGATTACTTGCTGGCAGGCCAGGCGGGCGGCTCCAAAATCTGCCATCAGGACAATCGCGTCCTGTTCTGCCATTTTTTCCATTACCTCCGACACCTTGGTAGTCACGATTTGTGAGGCCGTGCCCAGGCCTTCATCGTGGCACCCGCAGGGTTCAACAATAACCTCTGGAGCTAGCGTGGCTACCACTTCACATACTCCGCGCGCCAAGGTTTGCGATTGCGAAACGATAATAAAGGCGGTTTTCGGACGCATGGTACTTCCTCCCAGGTACAGGTATCTCCTCTAGGTTATCGCGCGGGGGGTGCGACTTAAACCTTAGATGGCTTCTCGCTCTCGCCAGTGACTATTGCTGAAATGATAACCGCTCAATCGGATGCCCCAAACGCCTGAGGTTAGGAGGCGTCCAGATCTTTGGCGACTAGCTCGGCAATCGCCGTTACTGCCTGCGGGTTTTCGCTCTCTACAGTAACTTCTGCCCCGTATTCAGCGCCTAAGGTCATGATTAGCATCATCGAAGAGGCAGTTACTGGTGCCCCTCCAGCGGTCGCAATAGTGATTTCTTCAGCGAATTCGCCAGCTTTGTCTGCGATAATCGCGGCGGGACGCACATGTAATCCCACCGGCGATCCCACTTTTACCGTCATTGAAGCCATTATTCCTGCTTTCCTTAATCTATCTGCCGTTTAAATCTATGCTTTGGCTGCTGCCGGTTTTTTGCGATTTACCTTGGCAAAGGTGATGGCCGCTGCACCCACTGCCACCCCTGCTAGCAGGGCGATAACCGCTCCCAACACATTGGTGTAGGCAAATAGCACAAAGATTCCCCCATGGGGAGCGCGACAACCAACTCCTAGCGCCATTGCCAGGGCACCGGTTACCGCCCCACCTGCCATCATTGAGGGAATTACCCGCAACGGATCAGTAGCGGCAAAGGGGATCGCGCCCTCGGAAATGAAAGAGAGTCCCAACAGCCAGGCAGCTTTGCCGCTATGTTGTTCTGCCGGTGAATATAGTTTCGGTCTTACCGTAGAGGACAGCGCCATAGCTAAGGGCGGCACCATTCCGGCCAGCATCGCTGCCGCCATAAACTGATACGCTCCATCGGTTCCTTGAGACAATCCGGCAGTTGCTACCAGGTAGGCGGCCTTATTTACCGGTCCTCCCAGATCGAAGCACATCATTAGACCGATTACTATCCCGAGGACGATCGCGGAGGAGCCGGCCAAAGAGTTCAGCCAGTGCTGTAGTCCGCTCATCAAAGCTGCCAGCGGACCTCCCAACAGTAGAAGCATTATCAGTCCAGTTAATAGTGTTGTTAGTAACGGAATAATCGCCACCGGCATTAGCCCCGCTAACCAACGCGGACACTCCACAGCAGACAGCCAGTTAGCAATAATTCCGGCCAGGATTCCAGTTACCAGCCCTCCGATGAAACCGGCTCCTATCGCTATGGAAATCGCCCCGCCAATAAAGCCAGGAGCGATCCCGGGGCGGCCGGCTAAGCCGAAGGAGATATATCCCGAAAGCGCCGGCACCAGGAAACTCATTCCAGTTTGACCTATAAAAACCAGCAGCGCTCCCAGGTATAGTGCCAGGCCGGAGCGGTTGGTATGCATTTGTGCTTCCCCGAAAGGGCCAGAATCTGGCAGCTTCCACAAAGAGAAATTTAGGGAAATATCTTGTGCTGGGTCGGAAACATCGTAGCCTCCCAGCAAGAATCCCAAAGCAATTAACAGGCCGCCAGCAGCCACGAAGGGAATCATATAGGAAACCCCCGCCATTACCGCCTTTTGGATTCGTTCTCCCCAATGGGGGATTTGGGCTTTCCTCGCCGGACGCGTCGCGGATGCGGGCGCGCCCTGCTGGGCTTTATTTTTCGCCATCGCCTCCCGAATCAACTTTTCGGGATCACTAATAGCTGCTTTAACCCCCACATCTACTAGTGGTAGCTGGGAAAAGCGTTCCGCAGCCTGCACGCTCACGTCATGGGCGAAAATCGCTCCTGCTGCTCCGGCTATCAGTGCGGGATCTAGCTGGTTAAAATTTCCCGATCCTTGCGCCTCTACATGCACTGTAATCCCTAGTTCTTTGCCTTTATTGATCAGCGCATCTGCCGCCATATAGGTGTGAGCGATCCCAGTGGGACAAGACGTCACCGCCACCAGATATTCACCCTGGTCACCGCTTTTCTTTCCTTGCGGCACGGGGCCTGCCGATTCTATTGAAGAGGGCGAATTCGCGGCAGTCGGGGCAGGAGATACTGGTGTAGCCTTAGCTATTGCCACTTGTTCGCGCTGAGTGACGGTAGCTATCGGAGAGACGGAGGGTGCTACTGCCGCCATTATTATTTGCGCTGCCTTTTCCGCAGAATCCACAGAACGTAAGGCAAAAAGGAAATCCTTATCTACCAGTTTGTGCGCTAACTTTTTCAGTAGTGTCAAATGATCTTGTCCTTGCCCTTCGCCAGCGGCAATCATAAAGATCAAATCAGCCGGGCCATCTTTTGCTCCAAAAGCTACCGGCTCTTTTAACCGAGCAAAGGCGAGAGATACCGTGTTAACCGCTTGGCAGCGGCAGTGCGGAATCGCAATTCCACCAGGCATTCCGGTCGCGGACTTAGCTTCCCGAGCCAATAGGTCAGCGATCAAGGCACTCTTCTCAGCGCGTCCGCTAGCAGCAATCTTAGCTGCCAGCGCTCTAATTACGCTGGTTTTGTCGGTTCCCAGGGGTTCGTCTAGACTCGCCAACTCCGGGATTATCAACCTCTCGTCTTCCATGGTTCTCCTATTAAGTTAGGCAACTTCAAAGGCTCAGCCTGCTAATTCTATTTAATAGTTCCCCCAACAGTTAAGTATTTTTGCGGCCTTTTGGTTTTTAGGCTTTTATGGGCTGTTTCCACATCGGCGTGGCAGTTTCGGTGATTATCTTGTTAAATGCATCCAGACGTGTAACACTGTGATCGTTATGGGGCCTGGGCGAGGAGAGAAGTTGTCCGCAGCAGATACAATTTATGGAACTCCGGTAGTTAATGGTCTAGCCTACGGGCAGGTCGCCTGGGTAAGCCATTTTGAGATCCCCAACTTACCTGCCTCTAAAATCCCACTAGCTCAGCGTAAAGCTGAGGTCGATCGCTACCTTAAAGCTGCTAACACAGTATCCGAACGCCTGCTGACGCGCGCAAAATCCACAGTCGGCACCGCGTCGGATATTTTAGCAGCTCAAGCTGAACTCTCCCGCGACCCTGGGTTCAAGAAGATGGTGGTTCAGTCAATCAATAAAGGCACTCCCGCCCCAAGCGCCGTGATCACTACCACCAACATGTTTTGCGCCATGTTTGAAAAAGCCGGCAGGTTAATGGCAGAACGTACCACTGACTTAAACGATCTGTGCATGCGGGTAGTAGCAGAATTACTGGGGGAACCAGAACCGGGAATACCCCATCTTGGCGAGCCCTCGATACTCTTCGCCGATGATCTTGCTCCTGCTGACACCGCGGGACTTAATCCGGAAAAAATCTTGGCTTTAGTTACGGAACAGGGCGGTCCTACCTCTCATACTTCGATTATTGCCCGCCAACTGGGGATCCCCTGTATTGTGGCGGTGCGCAGACTCCACCAGATTCCCCAGGGAGAGCAAGTATTTGTAGACGCCTCTCTGGGATCGATTACTACCGGCGCCAACCCGGAGGAAGCCCGCCAAAAAGTAGCAGCTAACCTGCGCTCACGTGCCGAGATCCGCCACTGGCAAGGTCCCGCCCACCTTGCCAGTGGCGAGGAGGTAGAGCTACTCGCCAATGTGCAAGACGGTCCCGGAGCACAGAAAGCAGCTGAAGCTTATGCGCAGGGAGTAGGACTTTTCCGCACCGAACTTTGTTTCCTGGATTCCACGAAAGAGCCTACTTGCGCCGAGCAGGCAGAGAAGTATTCGCGAGTGTTTGCAGCTTTCCCAGATCAGAAAGTAGTTACCCGCACTTTGGATGCCGGATCGGATAAACCGATTTCTTGGGCCACTTTGGAGGAGGAAGCTAACCCTGCTCTGGGAGTGCGGGGACTGCGCACTACCGGGATCGATGAAGACCTCTTTACCCGACAATTAGATGCAATCGCACAGGCATCACGTGGTCATCAAGGAAAAAACTGGGTGATGGTGCCGATGGTCTCTACCTTGTCGGAGGCAAAATGGGTGGCGAAGCTGATTCGAGAGCGGGGACTTACTGCCGGAATTATGGTGGAAGTTCCGGCAGCCGCGATCATGATTGACCAGTTCCTAGCGGAAGTTGATTTCGTTTCTATCGGCACCAATGACCTTAGCCAGTATGTGATGGCTGCCGATAGGATGAACGCTAATCTGGCAACCTACACTGATCCGTGGCAACCGGCAGTTTTGACGTTGATTTCCCGCGTAGCTGCCACCGGGGTACGCCTGCAAAAACCGGTAGGGGTATGCGGGGAGGCGGCGGCTGACCCTATTTTGGCGTGCGTACTCATAGGGATGGGGGTCACCTCCCTATCGATGGCGACTTCGGCCATTCCCTCAGTGGGCTCCCAATTGGGACAGGTTACGAAAGAGCAATGCGAGCGTGCCGCCCAGGAGATTTTAACGGCACAAGATAGTGGGGATGCCCGGAACATTGCCCGCCGCGCCCTCGGGATTAACTAATAGCTGCTGCCAAAACGCTACTGGCCGCGTTAACTCCTAATAGCCCCAATAAAACGGCCGGACTCTGAAGCTAAAAAACTTGCGCCCCGGCTCTTCACCGGGGCGCGACTAACTTATTTTTAGTGCTTATACTTTTCGAACCAGCATCTTAACCGGTTTAATATCCGGCAGGCGCGGTGCCGATAGAAAGGTATTGCCCCTCCCCCAGATCGACAATATCGCCTGCTTGCAGCTGTACCGGTTGCGCCGGTTCAATCGGGTAGATTTGTCCGCCGCGACGCAAACGAGTGCCATTTACCGATTCCAAATCCTTTAGGGAGGGATTTCCGCCCTCGTCTATATAGAGCAAACAGTGGGTACGGGAAATCTGTTTGGCAGGACTGGGCACGGTCATAGTTTGAGCTTGCGGATAGGTGGAAGTAGCCGCATCAGGGCGGCGTCCCACCACAATCGCGTCCTCTAAAATCATGGACTGCCCCTGCCCGGAAGTCACCGTATAGCGGGGAGCTGGCTGGTAAGCCTCTTGCCCGCCATATTGAGCTTGCATCCCGTATTGCCCCTGGCCATAGCCTGCTTGCCCGTATGGTTGTTGATATTGTCCCTGTTCATATCCGCCTTGCTGATAGCCAGGTTGACCATATTCGCTCTGTGGGAAGGCCGGACTGCCCTGGGGAGGATAACCCGGATACTGGGGAGCCGAGGGTTGCTCGCCATAGGGATTAGAGTAGGCAGCATTAGCCTGCTGACCATACGGGTCGGGGGTGCTTGGTTCCGGCACCCCGGATTCTGTCTGGGGCGCTCCATAAATCCCGCTGGGCGGTACATAACCTGCATTCGCTGCACCCGACTGGTTCGGGTAGTACTGGTAGGGGTCGTTATCCATTGATTTACCTCCATTACCAACCGGCAATTATCCGCTCTCTATTGGCACCAGTCTACCCCAGGAGAGGTTTTTCCATCTAAGCTAACCGCAAAAACCTTTACGCACCATTTACTCCCCTGGGGGTGGAGAGTTATTTTCGGTTCGCTAACCGTGTGACTGCCCGCGTCCTTACCATCTTGGATTACCTGCACCTGGTAGGAGGCCGGGCTATCGCCTGCGCTTGGTTTCCACGTCAAGGTGATTTGTCCATCGGCGACAGGTTTTCCTTCTAGCGCGGTGACCGGGGATATTTCGGAAACAATTCCGTCCTCCGCCGAGGCAGTTATTAAGGGTTCTGCAGAGCTGGGCGCAGTTTTAACCGCACTGGTATCCGCTTTGGAATAGTAGGAAACCCCGACGGCAGTTCCCGCTATCAGCACCAGCGCTCCAATAAGTGTCAGGAGAATCCGACGCCACCCCAGGTGGGAGGCAGGTAATAGGGAACGGGACAGCGCCGCGCTCGAGTGGCTGCCCACAATCAAAGGACTATCTGCCTGCCCCGACTCTTTTCCCGGCGCGGATTCTTGGGAGGAGGAGGCGTCCTTGAGGCGGGTAGCATCCGGATCAGTAGTAGCGAGCGACAATGTTGGATTATCGCTGGCAATATCCATACTGGTCAGCGGGAGAGACAGCCCGCGCTGTAGTTCTTGGAGCGCCGCACCAAATTGCGCGGCACTTTTGGGACGCTCAGCCGGATCACCCTGCAATGCCCAGGCTAGAATCTCGCGCAAAGGAGAGATCAACTGGGGGGCGTCCAGGGGTGCAGCCGAATGTAAAACCCGTTGAGTTAGTGCCGCTACCGAGTTATCGCCTCCCGGAATCTCGAAGGGGCTGTAACCGGTAACAAGCGAATGTATAGTGGCTGCCAGGGAATAAATATCGCTGGTGGCAGCGGCCAAAGAGTTCTCATCGTGTTGTTCGGGAGGCGCCCAGGGCACCGATAGCCCTAAAACATCCCGGTGAGCTAGGGGTTTTCCCAGCGGCAAGGCTAAACCAAAATCTGATAACACCGGGGTGGAAAACTCTGAAATCAGTACATTTGCCGGTTTCACGTCCCGGTGGGCGAGCCCGGCTCGATGCACCGTTTCCAGGGCTCCGGCCAAGCGAATAGTGGTATCTAAGGATTCCGCCAGTGAAAGCGGCTGGCGACGGACGCGCTGCGACAAATTTGCCACCGGGCAGTATTGCAACACTAAATAGGGGCGCCCATCTGGGAGTTTCCCGGTTTGAAATAAAGACAGGATCGCCGGGTGAGCACAGGTGGCAGCTAGTGCGTCGGCCTCGGTAGTGAAGACTTGGCGTCCTTCCCTACTGCCTAGTTCCCGCAGGACTTTGACTGCTACTTGGCGTTCGGGACGTTTTTGTTTATAGAGATAAACGTCGGCAAATCCGCCCCTACCCAGCAATGATTGCACGCTAAATCCCGGGATTTTAGGGGGTGTGTGGGTCATATTCCTCCCCTTTCCGTAACCGCGTTTCATCCATATTTTGGGGCGAGGACGCCCGGCGGGTATAGTCTAGCGCCTGCGCAGGCCACGCCGGATAAAAAGCTA
>OBUQ01000379.1_pt1 | contig 41726 bp, 59 predicted proteins | sample 1494951 | NCBI WGS metagenome assembly OBUQ01 (sample SAMEA2579938, study PRJEB22360) | human gut metagenome | biome: human gut; feature: human-associated habitat; material: faeces | place: Denmark | collected 2008/2010
ATGCCGGCTGCAGGCATTATAGTTGCCTATGCATAAGTGCCTGCACCTTTTTTGTCCCCTTTTTGTCCCCTTTGACTGACAAATCTAGAAGCATCCAGAAGCAAGTTATTAAATCGTGTTTCAACGGCTTCTCTGTGGCTGATGATTTAGTGCACAAAAATAAGCCTCCCGCCATTGCTGGTAGGAGGCATTTTTGCTTGTGTGTTTGAATCAAACACGCATTGGGGACTAATCTAATCAATCATTGCAACGTCGCCCATGAATGTAACCGAATTTCTGATGGGATCGTAGGTCATATTCCATCCTTCTTCAATTGGCCTATCTTCAATATTTCCGCACACATGCACGGTCGCATTGGAAGGGAACTTTTTCAATAGCTCAATAAGCTCAGATAGACTGTAAATGCCATCTTCTGGTAATGATGTGTAATCATCCATTTCGATTCCTCCTGTTACCTGATATATAGGCTTTCGCCCGGATAGATCAGGCTGTAGATTGACTTGCCATTGTTGGCGGCTAACGTGTACATGCTGATGCCGTACTTTCTGGCAATACTCCAGAAGCTATCACCATAGCGGACTGTGTAGTACGTGTGACTTGATACGGCCACTGAGTAGCCACCAGAGACACGCAATACATCGCCTGGGTGAATCACACTGTAGATTGACTTGCCATTGTTAGAAGCCAAAGTATACATGCTCATGCCATACTTGTAAGCAATCGACCACCAACTGTCACCAGACTGAACCGTGTATGACGAGCCAGAGCTTACTGATGGCACACCGGTCGTTGTCAGCAACTCAACATTGCTACGATTGATCCAGCTCATGATGCCACCAAGCAATACGTTTGATCCAGATACTTGCTGCACGGTGTACGTCTTGCCCTGAACCCAGCTAGGCATTGCGACACCGTTCGCCCAACGGGTTGTGCCGAAGTTTACCTTAACACTATTGCCAACTTTGATCTGGCTAAGCGTGGTGTTATTAGCTTGCTGGCCTGCGTTGGTTGCCGGTGTATCGGTTGATGGCTTGACGTAGGTCTTGCCGCTGTCAGTTGTCGTGCTACCGTTGTAGCCTGAATCAGTGATGCCAGTTAGATCAACGTTGCCATCAAGACCGCCAGCGCGATAGGTTGACGTGAACTGGAAGATACCTACATTATCAAAACTCGGGAAGTAGCCATAATTCGGCACGGTGGTTACATTGTAATCAGGATATTCGGCAAGCCACAGTTGATAGCGACTAGCAATCTGTGACAAGTTAATGTGGCTCATCAAGAAACTCTTATACCCGTAAAGCATTGGTGTGTAACCAGCATCACGGATATAGTCGAGTGCCCACAGCAAGGTTGCCGTGTTGGTTGATCCGGCCTCATAGTCAAGTGCAACAATTGACCCTTTTGGTGTTTGAACTTCAGGCAAGAAATGATCTAGCACTTGCTTAGCAAAATTCGTGTTGTCGATATTCTGCCACCAGATATAGGTGTGTGCTCGCTTGCCAGCGGCAATCAACGATGCAACCTGTGTCTTGTACGTGGTTTGCTCGTAGGTGCCGTATCCACTATAGCCACCGATTTGAGAGATGCCGAACTTGTCAGCGGAATAACCAAATACACCGTTATCTCCTTGGTACCGACTCCAGTCGACACCTTGATCTCCCTTGGCCGCATTGACCTGCGATGGCAAGGCAAAAGAAATAGCCGCCAAGAAGGCGACTACCAAAGTGATTAGTTTAGTTTTAAATTTCATGGTGCCCTCCTTATTGCTGTGGAGCAACAGATTCCGGTGCCAGCTGAGCCTTAACTGCATCTGCGGCTGCTTGAGCTGCGGCAGCTACTTTGTCTTGATTAGACGCTTCCTGATCAACTGTCTTTTGTGGATAGGTTTCTGCTAGGCTGTCTTTCAAGTCCGCAAAAGCTTTCTCAACCGCGTTGGCAATTGTCTGCTCGTCTGCGCTGGTGAAACCAAGCGATTTTAAGCCGTCTTTCACAGCCTGAATGGCAGTCGATTTCTTAACCGCACCGTCAATCGCCTGTGTCACACCGAGCTGTTCTGCTGCTGTTACCGCAGCGTTTGCCAATGGGCCTAATACCTTTACCAAGGTGAGCGCCTGTTTGTTAGCCAGCAATTGTTTTGAGATCCAAGCTCCAATGATTGGGATTGCTGCTACTGCAAGTGATACTACAAGATCTGTCCAATTATTCATGATTGTTTTCCTTTCTGAGACGCTCATTCTCACGTCTCAAACGGTCATTATCTGCGCGTAATCTGTCATTCATATCCTCAAGCTCATCATGCCTATTCTTCCGTTTACCCTCGCGGTAGGTCATGAAGGCAATAACGGCCGATGCTATGCCGGCAAGATACGGGGCAAAATCAACTATTGCTTTGGTTATCGCTGCTGTCACGGCTGTCACTCCTTCGTGCCAGAATCAGCACGAAGGCTGTTATGATCGCATTGCTGATCCAATTTGAGTAGATTCCAGTTGAAATCGAGGTCAGGAATTGCAGTATTGTCAAGAACGACATTAAAAAGCTGGTAGTCGTAAGCAACAGACGATTGGTTATTGCAAACTGTGTTTCCCATAGCACCCAACTCCCAATCCCTAGCCCATCAATGACAAACAAAAACCCCACAATGTCATCGTTTAACCAGTCAGAGTAATGTGGGGGCCAGATGAAATAATGGTCATTGATGATTAGAAACAAGCCAATGGCAACCATGCCAATGGCGAGTGCTGTGTGTGTCGGGTGATCTCTGATTTTATTTAGCATTGTCATCACTTCCTTCCATAAAAATAGCCGCTAGCTTTTGCTGGCGACATAGTCATTGCCTGTAATTTGTTTGTATTCGTCTGGGGTGATCATTACCGGTACATAAGGCGCTAAATCAATTCCCCAACTGTAAAACAGCACACACTGATCATAATAAGTCACTTGATTTCACCGCCTTCATCTGCGCTACTTCAAGAGCAAGCGCGGCAAGCATTTGCTGCTCAGGTAACGCCTCAGGTTTAGGCCTGTCAGCGTCTGGGTCATAATCAGCATCAGGAACGACTTGCCCGTCAATAATGCTGGCGTGGTTCTCATACAAGCCAATGGCCTCATCAACTTCAATAACTTCGAATCCTTCATCGGTTGGCCCTACTGGTCTGTTTTCATCAGCATTTGCCCAATTAAGCAGACGGTTATTGCTGTCCGTCCACACTTTGATTTTCATAATTGCCTCCTAGTGAAAAAACGAATCACCTGTTGGATAATCGTCTTGTGTTAGATAAGAAACAGATCCCCCATAACTGCCAGAAGCTTTGGAAATGTTGCTATACCAGCCGACCGTTCCTCCGCTTGGCGTACTTGAATACATAGCGGTAGATTGTCCGGGATCTGAAAAGCTCAAGCAGCTTGCAACAATCTTGTTTGTCAAATAAGGCTTGTAACCGGGTCTAATATCTGCGAGCCTCAAGAAATTGTACTGATTAGCTATTGTGTGAATTTGAAAGTTGGCGGTCACCAAATTGCCACGTCTTGTGTAGTAAATATATGCGTAATCAATATCAATATTTCTTAGCGCGGTTGTATTGACGTAGAAAAATGTCACGTTGTCTTTGGAAGTGAATTCAGATTGAATATATTTTTTTGTAGCGGCACCCGGGTCGCTGATCAGCGTTTGTAACTGAAGTGCACCACGTTGGAGCGCAACTGACGACATGTTTCCCTTTTGATCAGGAGTGGTGATGTAGTTGAACATACCGTTAGGGCTCAAAAGAGATTTGTAGTATTGACCATTGGGATTGCCATTATTGTCTTCAATGTTGCCCAATATACTTAGGTTTGCATCGTTGAGTTGAAGATTGCCAGAACTCTTGGCGCCGTCAATCTGAACATGGTTGAAAGGCGAATTAATGTCAGGCGAATTGATGGTTGATGTGTCAACCTCAATCGATTGCAGTTTTTTGATACTGAGAACTGCCTGCTGAATACTTTGATCAACCCAAGCTGTACCATTGTAGTATTGCAATGCTGTGGCATCGTTAAGCGTTGTCCCATGCCACCACAAATCGCCTTTCTTGGGACTAGCGGGCGTGCCAAGCTGGATGTAAGTGTATGGCACATCCTTGCTTCCGGGAACGCCTTGCGGTCCTTGTGGTCCCTGTGGTCCCTGCGGTCCTTGAGGACCATCAGCTCCTTTAAAAAGCGCCCAGTTGTAATCAGCTGGATTGGTGCTGTCGGCCAGCGTGAAGTCGCTATAGGTGCCAATGTACTTTTTGCCATCACCGCCAGATACTGTGAACCCTGTTTTTCCATCGATGCTATCCGCCCAAGCAGTGTGGAAATAGCTTGTACGGCCATCAGCACCTTTTGCACCCGGAACACCATCAGCACCATCTTTGCCCTGAATCAATGCCCAATGGCCGGCGTAATCAGCCGGATTGTCACTTGGAACGGATGTCTTATTTGACCAAACGATTGCCATATACTTCTTACCAGCAGGTAACGCTGACATGTTAGTGCCTTTGTCATCATCGGCATAACGAAGCCATGGATAAAACTGAATAGTCTTGGGCATGTTGGCCATCTTATTGGCAAGATCGCTGAGCCGTTGGTCAAAGCTGACTGTTTCATGAGCGAACTCACCCAAAGTAAGCTTGACAGAATGGTTAGCACGACTGCGCTGAATGCTCAACACTTTGGCAGACAGGAATAGCTGTTGATTTTCATCGGCGATGTGGACGGTTTGATTCAGTGGTACGTATGGTGAGTTAACCAAATCAATATCGTACGTTTCGTTCGGATGATTGTATTTCTTCAAATCTGCCAGGGCTGCCTGCAAAAGTGCCGCCTGCGAGTTTGAATCAAACGTTTTAACCCGATTCCAATCAGATTGTGTCGGATTAGGATTGTCATTACTTAACAAACGTGAATATTTCTGCACAGCAATGGTATCGTGCAAGAACCCGTACTGATCAAGCACAAACTGTCCCGTTGGATCAGTCCATTTGTACCCGATCAAGTTAATTGGATCCTGATTAGTTGATCCATTCGTACTTTCTGGAACCGCTCCATAAGCCTTGATCGATGTTTCCATGTCATAGGTATCGCGGTGCGTGACGATGTTGTTGATGTCCTTATTCATTTCAAAAGAGATCAAACTATCGCCGGCCGTTTCATGCCGAATGTTAATGACACGCTTAACCAAGTTGGTTCCAACAAACTCAAAGCCAAAATTAAGCACTGCATCAAAGTCTTTTGCCACGGCAATAATACGAGCCAGTGAAGTTGCTTCATCAGTCCACTCAAGCGTTCGGACGTTATCAGGAAATTCGTTGATACCGATCTCCCAGCCAGAATCATTTGTAAACCTTGTGATGTAGTCAGCGATCGTATATGGTTTGTCGGCCTTGAAGGCGCCAACGGTTTCGTTAATCAAATCATTACCGGCATCACTAGCAACAATTGAATGGATATGGCCTAGTGAATCATGGTCAACCGATTCGATCACCATTTGGTGCCCGTTGCCTTCTTCATCCTGATAAAGAATGAAGTTGGTTTCTTTGGCCATCTGATTGACTGCTTGTTCCTGATCAGTTGTGAAGTGAATATCAAGAGAAAGCTCGACCGCAGGACGATTGTCAACACTTTGTGTTTCTATATCGTTGTCAATTCGCCATTCGCCTTTGCCATCAGTCGACCCAACACCCAAAATGTTTGATTTTCGATCTGCAAAGTAATACTCCATTTATAACCACGCCTCCCTTATCTCGACTTCACATGCAAATGGTTGTGCCCAGCTCGAGGGCGTGATAGCAATCTCAGTATCACCAGGTGGTAGTTTAAATTGCTCCCATTGATTACCGATCGTGTGAAGAGTGCGGTTCTCAGACCCATTCAAATAGGTCTTAGCATTGGCAACATCGATGGTCAGTACATCGCCATTTGAAAACCGATTCTTGATGTCTGTCCACCAATTTACGTGTTGCCAGTCAAATTGAACCGCAATCAGTTTCATCGCAGCTTGTCCCCATGTGTTGTTGCGTTCAAACCAAACGGAAAATGCTTCAACGTTCTCACTGATCATGTCTGGACGAGTCAAAGGTGGCAAAGAGAGGGTCATTTCACGACCGCTTTTTCCATTCCATGGAGAGACTTCAAAATTAATGCTCGAGCCGAATCTGCTTAATCTAGCTTGCATGAACTTATCATTTGTAAATTTCGATCGATCAAGCGATATGGTTCCCACTTGTTGGTCTTTAACATAACAATCGACCTGAATCTCGTCTTTGACAGCATTGTTGTCTGTGACCACCATTTGATACTGAACTTTGCCACCAGCCTCAAGTGTTAATTCCATGCGGCCCAATTCGGACACTGTTGTCTCAAAATGGAGCATCATGGATACGGTAAAGTTGCTGTTGCGCGTATTTTGACTTGTGGCGGCAATTGGTATTTTGGCTGCTGGGCCATTCCAATAAGTCCCAGTTGAAGCATATGCAGGTTCCATATGCGGCCCGTTGTAGCTGTCACTGACATAATTGATTGATCCAGTCTGCTTGTTTGGCTTGCTTGAATCACCGCCCCAATTCGGATTGTTAGTGGCTGATTGATTGTATATCGTGCCTGATATTGGTGCTGAGAAATTTCCGTTTAGCCCTTTCTCCGACACATCGGTGGTATATCCATCAATTTCTTGCGTACCGAATTGGAGAATACCCGGGCGATCATTAACAATCCCAACCATGCCGTTATCTGCATGCATGGTTGCCGTAATAACTGGCTCAACAGGATAAGTGCCACCATTATGAACCGTGATGGTGTCGGAATAGTATTCAGGCTCTGCTGGGTTAGGCGACCAAGGAGAAGCTGTGGTGCCCAACTCAAGCTTAGGCTGATAAAAATATAGAAAAGTACCCTTAGTCAAATCAAAAACTTTTGTGAAATTGTACAAATCGATGGCGCGTAATGTTTTCCCAGCATTTGCAGCTGGCCAAGTAAACGTGCTAACTATCCTATATATGTTCGCGGAAACATTAACAAGCGAGTCCGATCCTCCCGTATTGTGAGCATACGGTGTATACCACGATACTTGAACAGTATTTCCTGTTACTGGAGCATTAGTGCTAACAAAAATTGATTGTGTGTACGTATTACCAGCCGTTGGTACATAGCTAAATCCATTGCCCTGTGGTAAGACTTCTGAGAAGCTGACCGTGACTGGCAAACCTATTCCGGTCAGCAAGCGACTGCTGTCCCAGCTTGTATCCGGAATGCCTACACCCATAGTGAATGCATCGTTTGTCCCCGTAAGCAGGTTCACTGGCACGTCCTTGTATGGCATGTTGTCAGCCGTCTGCGTGGCTACCGAGTGCGCGATGCCATCGGGAACCAGAAAATTAATAGTACCAGTGCCAAGAAAATAAGCTCGGTCCATATCAATCTTACCGTCAACTTTTGCATACCAAAATTCATCAGGGCGATCATCAATGACTAGCTTCTGAACATCCGTGCTATAAAGTAGTGGCGCTAACTGTCGTTCAAATTCACGACGAGATAGCGCCACAAAATCATAAGTCACTGGAATGATTCTAGACTTAAGACGACTATTGATAAGCATCTCACCATCGCTAATTCCAACAGACTGGGAAGTGTTTTCAATCTCTGATGTAATTCCCCTAGCAGCACTAAACTGCAGAACGGAACTACCAATCTTATGTCCTCCAAATATCAAGTTCGCCAATTAATAAACACCCCTTCCATGTCTTTCTCTGATTGTGTTTTGCTTATCCAGCTCATTAATTGTTGGGTACAACCATTTGCCAATTTCGCGGTTATTTTCCAGCACTACTTTGCCTTCAGTACGTTGTGTATGATTAATCTTATAAGTTGTTAATTCGATCAGTCTTGCTAGTAAATCCTCAACACGACTATTGCTACCACTAGAAATGCTGGTAACAAAGGTTTGCGGATTCAATTGGTTTATTCTATTAGCAGCGCCTCCGAAGTCTGTGGTGCCACCAGCAAAACGTGGAATCGAGTAGTTTCTTGCGGACTGCATGGCAGTTTCAATTTTCGTATGCCGAGGAAGTGGTAAGGTAACGTCTCGCCCATATGCCACAAATTTTGCTCCATTTGGTAGCGTGACGACCTCTTGATAACGAGTGCCAGATGCGTCGTTAATAGTTGCTAATCCACCGGTAAAGTTTTGAGTGCCTCGTGCAAACTTGCCACTGTTCAAAAGTCGTTGTACAGCGGGATCAACATCTGCACTAATCCTGAATGTTTTTGTGATGGTAGCATTGCCACCGAATGCAGCAACTGCATTGACGCCAATTCTAGAAGCTTCTGATACTCCACTTGCATCCCCGTTAAATAATCTCATTAATGGATCTTTGCTATTGAACAGCAGAATGCTGCTTTGCCCTTTTGATGACTCGCTATTAACACTCGATGAATCGCCTTTAAATGGCTTCAGCACTGGGTTAGTTCCATTAAATAAAATGATACTGCTTTGACCAGACTGAGACGCACCATTAACAGACGATGAATTACCATTGAAAAGCTTTAGACCCGGCAATACCTCGTTATACTTAACAATGCTTGATTGCCCAGAAGAAGACTCTGTCTTAACGCCACTGGAATTCCCATTAAAAAGCTTTAAGCCAGGTAGAACTTCGTTGTATTTCTGAATGCCCCCTTTGGCTTCTTCTGTTTTTACAAGCACATCAGTATTATTTGCTTTTAGTCCTTTTTCGTTGGGGTTCTTAAACAAATTGTATTGATCAATTGCAACTCCAGCTTTTTCTAATTTGGTACGAGCATCGGAATCGTTCATCAACAGGCTTTTAGTAGAGTTTGGAAGGCTGTTCCAAAGACCGTATTTAACAACCATATCGGCTAAGTCGGATTTGCCTTTGGTCTGCATAATAGCAGTTTTTTCTTCTACTGATAGGCCATTCCACTCTCCGGTTTTAATCATGGCCTGGACTAAGCCTGCAGAAGCTTTATCTTTAACGATTGCTTCTAGCTGGCCAAGAGTTAATCGATTCCAGTCATTTGCTTTATCAATAGCAGCCACCAAAGAGCTGGTATCGCCCTTTGCGACAGCCTGGATTTCTTTTGGTGTAAGTTTATTCCACAAATTTAGCTGATCGATAATATCAGCGATGTCTTGCTTACCAAAAGAAACTAGGGTTGCATATTTCTGCGTATTTGGAAGCTTGTTCCAAACTCCCATGTCAAAAAGGATGTCTTCAAGATCTTTCTTGCCTTTAGCATTGACAATCGCTTCTTGAACTTTTAAGTCGAGCTTCTGCCACTCGCCGGTTTGCTGAAGTGAAGATACTAATGGCGCTGTTGCTTTATCTTTAACAATGGCTTCTTGCTGCTTCAAGGTGAGATTGTTCCAGTCTCCACTCTTGACTAAAGCATTTACTAAAGGCGTGTAATCGCCCTTCACAATTGCTTGCTGATCCTTAAGCGACAGACTATTCCAGGAAACAAACTTATCCATAATATCAGCAAGCTGTTCACGCCCCTGAGTACGGATAATTGCATTCTTTTCGGGAACGCTCAATTTCTGCCATTGTTTAGAAGAAGCAAGTGCTTCAACAATCATTTGCTTGGCATTAGAGGTGATCTTGGCATTCTTTAAATCGAATTTAAGTTGCTGCCAGCCTTTTTTAGTGCTGGCCGTATCTTTCAACACTTCAGGAAGATTTGTCTTCACCTTCCCAGTCTTGGGATCAAAAACAAGACTATTCCAGTGATCACCGGCCTCTTGAGCCGCTTTACCAAATCCTTCAGTTGCGGCCGCAAAGTCTCGATTACTCTTAACTCCTTTGGCCATAGACTTCTCATAACTGCTCATAGCAGACTCGGCTTGTGAACTTGTCAGGTGGAAGTCAGTTTGAAGTTCCGCTAGCATTTCCGAGCGCGATGTTCCTTGTGCTTTCATGGCTTGAATTGCGCCAGCGTAGATGACTTTCATTTTGCTCTGGTGGTCTTTTTCTAAGCCTTCAAGTGCTGTGTTACGCATAGCAGCATCATTCTTGTACTCGGTGTTGATCTTGTCCTGCGCTGCCTTATAGGCACTGTTTTCTTTGTTAGAGGCGTTCCACATGTCTTGATACTGCTCTAGGGCAGCACTCTTAGACATTCGTGTTCTCTCACCAAGGACAGCTTTGAGTACATTATTCTGTTGCGATCCAGAAATCTGTAGCGTCTTGACAGCCAGTGCGGCATTTTTACGACGGTAGTTATCCAACAGTTGATACTGGTCAGCCGTCATCTGTGCTCCGCTCTTGTTAAACGATGCAGTAATGGCTTGGGCCTTTTCGTTGTTGCTTTCCATCTCTTTGATTCGCTTAGCGTTAGCGGTTTTTTCCTTAGCGACCTGCTTTTCAATGTTTTCTGCGGCTTCACCGCCGAGGCTCTTAGCCAATTTCTTCGCTGCTGTCTCAGACTGATCAGCGGCTTCTTTTGCAGCTTTTGTTAAATCGTCGAACCCTTTAGAGATCGTCTTAGCATTCTGGGTGACTGTGTGGTTTGTATCATCAAAAGCACCAGAAATGGCCCCAGAGGCATCTTTCATTTTGGAAGCAGATCGGTCGGCATTAGCGCCAATATCAGTGCCCCATCGTGAAGTTCTGTCAGCAGACTCAAGAGCCTTTTTGCCCCATAATTCCCAGATGGCTACACCGGCACCGACGACTGCTGTCACACCTAAAACAACTGGGACGATTGGCCCCAATGCCGCTAGTAATCCTGTTCCGCTCGCTGCGGCTCCGCCCATGGCTGCTCCCATTCCAGAAGTGCCTTCTGCCGCCGCTGCTGCGGCTGGTGCAACCTTCAATGCTTCAAAGGCTGTCTTACTAAAGCCAGACTTGAGCACATCCATTGCAGTTCCGCCGAGCTTTGCAGCTGCAGATGCTCGCCCAATGCCACCAGTAACAGAAGCAAATACAGTGGCACCGCCTTTAAGGATGTTGAACATGCCACCAAGAGAAGAGCTGACAGGACCAATAACTGCTGCAAACAGTGCAAACTTGACGATTGACTGCTGTGTGCCCGAGTCTAACTTTCCAAACGCTTGTACCATCTGTGTTGCAGTTTTAATCATTGGCGTCAATGCTGGCAGCAAATTCTGGCCAATTTCGATACCAAGAACTTGAATCGAGCTCTTAAGTTTGTTGAAGTTTGCGGCAGCAGTATTTCCCATGGCATCAGACACTTTTTTAGTTGCGCCAGCAGCACTAGCAGTTTTATTAGTCAAGTCAACCAGTGCAGAGCTACCTTGGTTCATCAACGCAAGCATTGCACGGCCACCGCGCTCGCCAAATGCGGCATTAACTGCGGCAACCTTTTGAGCATCGGACATGCCTTTGGTCTTTTGTGTGACCTGATCAATAACTTCTGGCAAACCGATTGTGCCTTTTTTGAATGCTGTTACATTTACACCAAGAGCAGACATTGGCGAATCAGCTTTTTCGGACGCTCCCGCCAGCTTTTGTAGCATTGCATTGAACGCTGTACCAGCCATTGATCCTTGCAGGCCTGCATTTGACAGCAAGCCAATTGCCGCCACAGTTTCATTCAGTGAGATACCCGCAGCATTTGCTGATTGCCCAGTGTACTGCATCGCTTCGCCCATGTCACCAAAGCCCGACTTGGTTGCATTAGCTGCATAAGTCATGGCATCAGTCACTTTAGAAACATTGCCAGCTTTAACGTTGAATTGTGTCATTGTAGACGTAACCACGTCCATCGTGGTGTTGAAATCGTCACCAGATGCTCGTGATGCGTCCAAGATAGCCGGCATCATTTTCATAGACTGATTGGCGTCATAACCAGCACGGACTAAATCAGCCAGTCCTTGGTTAATCTGAGTAGTCGAAATGCCATATTGAACTGACCACTTTTTGGAAGCATCAGCCATTTCGTTAAGTTGTGCTTTGAACTTTCCAGTAACGGCTGCACCATTTGTCAGCAGCGGGCCAATAGCATCGATCTGACTGTTGAAATCAATGGCTGACTTAGCTGCTGCTGCAAAACCAACAGCTAATGGCGCAGTGACAGCTGCCGTCATCTTAGAACCGAATCCGGTGAGCTTAGACCCAATGTTCCCTGTGGCTGTAGCAAACTTTGATGCACCGTTTGACACTTTAGTCCAGCCGTCACTTTGCAGCGCAATCTCTTTGCGTAAGGCCGCCATTCGGTTCTCATTTTGTGCAGCAGCGGCTGCAGTTCGATTGTACTGTGAGGCGGCATTAGCTTGCAGTTTTGTAGCTCGGTCAATTTTTTCTTGTGATGCAGTCTCGTCTTTGTTAAGTTTCTCAACTGCTTTTGAATTTTCATCATACTGTTCTCGCTGTTTCTGAAGCTGAGCTTGGTAGTTCTTTGACTGGCGGCTCAATGTGTCATAGGTTGAACGCATGTTGTTGATAGACTTTTCAGAGCCCTTAAACGCAGCATCTTGAGCCCGCAACTCAGCGGCAGTTGCTTTAATTGAAGAGTTCAAAACTCGCTGGCTTACTTGAAACGGATCAATGTTCAAGCTTACGGTAGCCGCAATTTGTCCGAGATTTCCTAACATGTTTTACCTCCTTTCATAGAACTAGAAAAGGAACGGAAAGGCCTTGTCGATCGTGGTCTCCCGTTCCTCGTAAATCTGGTTAAGCTTTTCAATATCGCGGAGCGTCATAGCATCAACGTCAGCTAATCGGTAGCCTTCAGAGAGCCTTGCTTTGTAGAAGTCGTCAAGGTTGCTAATGGCTTCTTTGACGTCCGCTTCGGTGATTTTTTTGCTGTGTCCTTCTTATCCTCTTCACCATCGCTTAGAGAATCGCCAATGGCATCATTGATTGAATCCAACGATTTCAAAGAAATAGACGAGCCATCAATAACATCATCGGTAGTAAACTGGTTTTTCCAGAAATCAACCGCAAATTTGGCTAAGTTTTTCTCGTTCTCATCGTAATCATCGTTTGAAGGGCCATCTTTACGGTTTAGCATGCGCAATTGTTGTTGCTGCACTTTCAAGGCGTTCGTAGTATCACGTAATGTTGGCTCTCCATTTCGCGTGAACACGCACGTTTCGCCTTTGATATTTAGTTTAATTTGATATGCCATGCTTAATCTCCTTAGGTATAAGCCGCCCGCTGTTCGCGTATTGTGCATTTACAAGGCGACGAGTTCATTGCTAAGCCACAGTTACAGTTGCGGTGGCAGTTTTACCACCATCGTCAGTTGTGACTGTTACGGTTGCAGACCCTGCCTTTACACCAGCCACAGTTCCATCACTGGAAACGGTGGCAACTGTGGGATCTGACGTTTTGAAAGTAACTTGTTTATTTGCGGCATCAGCCGGATTAATTTGCACTTTTAGCACTGTAGATGCGCCAACCGCAAGGTTAATCGAGCTGTTCTCAAAGCTGACACCGACTACACTTTTGGGACAGTAGTTGAGACAATAGTCGCGTCTTCAGCAGTCTTAGGGAAAACATATCCGTGGAACTTATCAAAATCGAATCCATCGTTGTCTTCACGACCAATCAACACAACATTGCCAGTGTCTTGGTCACCTCGAGGAATAAATGAGCCTTCGATACTGTCAGCACTTGGATCTGGTGTGCCGTCAACAGTCTTGGTATCAACGCCCGGAAGTGAGAACATTCCCTTGAGCATACCAACCCAAACGTACTTGCCATTTGAAAGCTTCGTGCGGAACAAAGTTGCGGCGTAATTAGGGCTAAGGTTCTTTGGATATACTTCAACCCCATTAACAACCTTAATGCCAAATAAATCAGACTTCATAACGGAATCAACATCGTACATTTCGATTGTTTCGGTTGCTTCTGTGATACCACCAGAAAGAATCAAGTACGGGCCATCATCAGCGGACAGCGTCTTTTGCTCTGTTTTAATATCCAATTTCACACTAGATAAGCCTTGAATCTTTCGTGTGCTTGGTACAAAGTCGTCATCACCGACAACCCCGTATTCAAAGGCCGAAGCCCCAAATTTTGCTAACTTCTTATTAGTTGTTACAGCAGTATCTGCCATATTAAAAATCCTCCTTTAGGAAAATAAAAAGGGCTAGCCAATCGGCAGTCCTTGAAACTGAAAGTATCCTGTTGTCATGCGAAGGGCTGGGGTATCGCCATCAACGTAGGAGTTGCGATAATACCTTTCCCAGTCAGCCGCATGTAGTGCTTGATATATCTGTGTTTCTATTTTTTCTTGTTGATCCCAGTCCGTTATACCCACCCAAAAATCTACTTGTACTTTCGGATACTCTAGAATCCTAGAATCGTCAGCATAGTCAGCAGCATCACCAGGCAAATAAGTGATTCTCACCCATGGAGCTAGACTCTCGGGAGTTGCGCTAGTCTGGTTATTGAAGTTCGGGGTACCTATATACACCTTGTCAGCAATATCCAAATTGGCTGACAGGATGTCATAAACACGTTTTTCAGGTGCCATTACATCCCGCCTTCCTTCAAGTGGCTTAGGAAAGCAGCGATAACAACTGGCCGCATGACTTCTTGAGTTTCCTCAATGAAATGTTGCGGGTCCTGCATTGAAGTGCCCGAGTTTGGAAAGTGAGCACGCCAGCCAGTATCTTTACCATATCCAACGTCTACTTCTGTTAAGCCGCTCGTTTCACGGACACTTGAAAGCTTGATGTCATCTTTCAGATGTCCGCTCATATCAGTTTCACCGGTCCACTCAGGCGTTTTGCTTTTTAGCCTGTCGGCAAACTTTTGTGCGCCATCTCGGACTGCCGCTCGAGCCTCTTTTGCAACTCCAAATTGGAGCTTGTTAAGATTAGCAAGCAGTTCAGCATCCCCTGTGACTTTTACGCCCATCAGCTCACCACCTTTGCCGTAATCGTTGTCAGATCGCGCCTCTCGTAATCAGGATCAAGACCCGTGATTTGATATTCCTTCCCACGCCACTGAATTCGCCAAGTTGGTTGGATTTCCTCTGCGGTCAAAAATCGCACTAAAAAAGTCGGGCTGTCTTTGCGAGTGCCCAACTTCGTCTGTGGATCATTTGCTTCTCTGATTGATACCTTAGGAACTTCCGCCCAAACCGTCATATGCTTAACGAGCACACCATCAACCGGAACTCCGTTAACCTTTTTTGACTCATAGCTGACGAACGCAATTCTCTCAGTCATTCGATTAGTTCGCATCAGAATCACCATCCTCTTCCGGCAATTCTGAGCGAAGCTGATTGATGATATTTGTGGTTGATGTTTGTAAAGGAAAGCGCATGACTTCAGCACCCATACCTCGGTAGTCATAGTCTTCCTTCACTTGCTTCATGAGCGCTGTGAAGAAACGATCCCGAGTTTCTGGATTGCTTAGAAATTGTTCCGGATTTGATCCAAAACTAATAGCCGAACTGATTTCACCACAAGCGTCATGCACCAGTTGCATAATCATTGGGTCTTCGATTGTCTGATCAACTTTCAAGTACATTTTCAGAACCTGAAACTGTTCATCAGTCAGTGGGCTTTTGTCAAGCGTAGTATCTGCCAAGAGTAATCACCTACCCGGCGTTAACAGTAACAGCAAGCGTTGAGCTGATGCCATTAGTGCTAAATGTGATTGTCGCTGTGCCCGCTGCCAGATTGGTAATAGTGTAAACACCATCGGACTTCTTAACAACCGTAGCGACACTTTCATCGCTCGACACAGCTTCGACTGCTTGAGGAGCGCCATCAGGAGTGACTGTCACCGTGATATCTTTTGTGGCACCGACACCACCCGTGAGCGTTTTCTGGCTCAAAGTCACTCCGTCAGGCGTTACACTTTTGGGGTGTATGTGAGGAAGTAGCCAGCCTTTTTGTCAGCAGCGGATACACCAAAGCGCATACCAGCTTGTAAATATTGACCGTGAATCTGGTCATCAACCCAGCGAACCATGAAGTCTGCGCGGTTAGCAAACAGAATTGCCCGCTTGATGTCGCCCAAAAAGGCGTGTGCTTCGCCTGCTGCCCCCAACGTGTCGTCAGATACAACAGCAATCGGCATGCCAAGAACGCTCTTGCCAGACGGGGTCAAGATGCTATCTTGTAGCAAGTAGCGGCCATTGCCATCTTTAACTGTGTCCAAGAAATTGTAGAAACTCTGTGAAGCAATAATTACACGAGAATACGCAGGGTCTAAATCAACGTTATTAATATGCTTCAAATCATCAACGCTAGAGATCGTCTTGGCAGTGAAGCCTTTCAGCAGAGTTGCAACGGCACTGTTAGTCGTATTGACCTTAATTTGTTGTGCGTTCTGGGCAATCAGACCAACCAAATCAATTGCGGAGTCGTCAATAGATTCCTGTGAAACTGGAAGAGCCTGACGATACGTTTCAACAGACCAGTCGATCGATTTGAAGTTCGGTTTTGCCATTGCTGGGTTCTTTTCCAACTCGGCAACAGTAGCCATCTTGGTTGTAGCATTTGCAACTGTTGGGTAAGTACCCTTTTGTGTGGAGGCTTGGAATACGTTCGTGAAAGGTTTCAGATCAACAACAGTCTGCAATTCACGTTGCGGGTTGTTGCTAATGGTTTCCGGAATGGTCGCGGCCGCATCTGCTGACTTAACACCTGCATTTACAGCATCACTGGCATCGGTAGGACTGCCACGAAAAATTGCAAATTCACCAGCTTCTGTCTTTTCAAAATTGACGCCATCAGTATTACGACCACGAGTATGCAAATAAGCATTCAGTGCATCGCGATAGCTATGCTCTTCCGGATGATCGGGCTTCTTGCCACTCGGCTGTTCATTGCCTTTCAACGCAGCCTCGTATAAGTCACGTTTTTCTTCAAGATCTTTGATCTCTTTGCCAGCTTTATCATACTTGGCACGAACGCCTTCTGCCTTCTTCAGGTTTTCCTCGGAATCTTCACCTTCAAGTAAAGAACGAAGTTCTGTCTTCATAGCTGGCAACGCTGAACGCTTTTCATCAAGTTGCTTTTTAACAGCAGCTAATTTTTCATCTAAAGTCATCTAGTGACCCTCCTTATTTTTTGTATAAAAATAGGCACCGATTATTCGATGCCTTTGAGCAAGTCCTCTTTATTCAATTGATAAAGCATCTTATGCCGCTTAAGTTCCCATTCTGGCGGCTGATCTAGCGCTTTTATCTGTTCCAACGATCGTGCTCCGACCTTTACCTCAGTATCCGGATATGCTGGCGTGGTTACTGGAGAGACATCATATATATGATCAATTGATCTAATCAAGCGATTGTATGGAGCCTCAGCATCCCCATCACGAGTCCATTTTTGAGCATCGGTATCATCAGGAATTGTAAATGCAAAGCTCGACTGACTGATGATTCCCTGACGAACGTTTTCCAGCAAGTCACGGCCAAGCTGCGTGTCCGGAGGCGTCAGCGTGTATTTCAGCCCTGTGTCATCAACTGATAGCTGCAAATTGATACCAGTTCGTCCTAACACTTGGTTCTGATCATGGTTGAAAAGCGCAACTACATTACTCATGTCAGCATTATCTAAGGCATGAGGGTCAATTTGCTCTCTAAAAGAATAGTCACCGAATCCCATTGGATCAGATTTTCGATTGAATTTTAATGCATAGCCCTCAATAACGGCAGGATGATCATCATCACCATCACGAATTTGCATTGGTGCCGCTGCCATTCTGATTTCCTTTGGCATTAGTATCACCTCCCTTCAATTCTGCTGCATGCTCAGCTTGATAAGCTTCCTTTTGATCAAGGAACACTGTGTTAAGTGTCGACTGAATACGATCCATGTTCGGGTCTTTTAACGGTTTCTTTCCAAGCTCCGCACGTCCCTCGTTTCCAGTCCACAGTCCCCCATTAACTGCTGTATTTACGTCAGCAATCGGCAATCCGTTTACTGATTTTGTGTCGAATCCTATGCAATATTGGTGCCGTTGCGCGTCATCAAGCAGCTTTAATTCAAACTCACTTGTAATCGGCTCAAAGTAAAATGGAAGATCATTGCGAATATAGTCATCAGCAAGCTGTTTAACAGACTGGTTAGGACTATTTTGGGCTAATCGATACGCTGGTACCCGCAAAGCCTTCGCAATCTGCGCTGTTGAATAGTTATTGCTGTTAATCAGATTAAGAACGTTGGTATCAACTTCCAACGGCTGATAATCCATCGTTGCGTCAACAATAATTGGCGATCCAGCATCAGCACCTGCCTGTGCCCTTTCAAAATCTTCACGAATCTTGCGCCTCGCCTCTGCTGACAGGCTGCTTGCTTTTGCCTTGATAATTGAGCCTTTCAAACCACTCTTGAAGAACTTCTGTAACGTTGAAACGCCTGACTCCTGCAGTCCAATTTCATCACCAAGCGACAACAGCGGTGAGCGCCCCATGATTGTGTCGTATGAGAAAAACTTCCAGTGAATGACGTCCTCAAATCCACATATTTTTTGCATGCTAGAGTTGTAAGGCGTGAAACGGTAGATGATGTTATCAGGGTCGCTTGTGTCCACCTGCGTCTGTGATGGGGCATAGAACTCAAACATAGCTGGTTCGTTGGTTATCGGATCGCGCACAATACGCGAATAAGCGTTGCCAGTCAAAATTGCATTGACCATCATGGAAAATTTCCACTGATAAGCCGACAGCCGCTTATTTACCTTCGTATTCATCAAGTATTCAATATTGGCTAAGTCAACAACCTCATCGGTTGAGCTGTCCGTGATTACTAGCGGAAAACGACTAACATCACCCGAAACAATCGATACAGCCGTAAGCACGTCAGAGTTCCGTAGGGCAGAAATGCCAAGATACCCGCCTCGAAATGATGGGATTACCCCAGAATCAAGCAAATGATCTGCCCAGTGAGGGTCCACTTCGGTTGCCAATCCTCGAAATAGCTTCATTAATCTCACCTCCCTTCGTTATCAGGAAGCAGCAGAATAAAGGCGAGAACAAACAACAAGCCGCCGCAAACCATGAATCCAGTAGGCCTATTGATCAAAAAAGCCCCATATCCAGCTAAAATGAAGCCTAAAACAGTGGCAATTCCAGCCATATTTGCGCCAAGAATTCTGAAAAAGTTAGCTAGTTTTCCATTCACATTCTCACCTCCTAAAAGCCAAAGTCGTCACTAAACACACGGTCGTCGTCCAAATAGTTGTCCAAGTCTTCCTTGAAAGCGATGGCATAAGCATCAAGCGTGGCATCAATCATGTCTATTTTGTTAGCATACTTATTTTTATTAATACGGACGCCGTTGTTGTCAGACATTAGAACCGCGTTCATTGCGGCGGCCTGCATAATGCGATTATCTGAATGCTTTATGCGACCGCCTATAACATCATCGCGGAACTGCTTAGTTGGCATTGACAGTGTCAACGTTCCTTGTCGCACCTGTACCATCGGCCACTCAGGATGATTCTTCTCAATTGCCGTTAGCATTGGTCCAAATTGATAAGGGTCGTACATGATTCCTTGAACATCTATGTCATTACGTTCAATGAAGTCTTCGAGCCATTCATATACCCGATCGTTGTCAATGATACCTGACTCTAAGCTGCTGATCTCGCCTTCGCCGTGTTGTTCAGCAGCCAAGTAGTCAATCCGATCTATCTTGATTTTGTTATCGATGCCACCTTTTGAAGCAACAAATGCATAACCATCAAGCCACCACCAGCCCTCTTGGGGAATTAGCCAAGAAATAGCGAATAGATCGCTTGTACGACCGACATCAATGCCAATCCATGCTCTTTGCCCACGAATATCAGGTTTGTCGGTCAGCTCTGCCGCTTTCCAAGCGTCGAAATCTAGATAACTGTCTTCTGTAGCCTGTCGCCAAATATTGAAGTTTTTGACCAATTTAGCGTTCAGACTGCCATCAGCACGAGCTTGAGCTAACTTAGTCGTCAGATAATCACTGATTTGGCCGTTTAAGGTATCAACGTCAAGTAGCGGATTCGATTTGATCCAAGAATTGGGTTCATCAACCTCTTGTACGTTGTCTTGTTCAGCAATAAATGCAAAATAGCGTTCTGCCTTTTCTTCACCGGACAACACCTTTTTGGCATACGGATAATTTTGTTGAAACATCGGCACGTTCATGTCGAATCCAGCCGTTGAAATGATGAACGTCAGATAACTAGGCAGTAACACCTGCCCTGAGGCAAGGGTTTCAATCATGTCTGTTGTTTTAGCGTTGGCATATTCGTCAACCACCGCGACATGGGGTTCATAGCCATCGACAAGTCCTGTATCACGAGAGAATGAACGAATCGTTGATCCGTCGTCTAAATTGACAAGTTCATCTCGCGTAATCTTAACCATTCGTTTGATACCAGGGTCTTTCCGCATGAGTGCACGTAGTCGATCTTTGACCATTCCGAATACAATGCCGGCCTGCTTGCGATCATTAGCAGCGGTATATAATTGCCGTTTGTTGGCTGGATTCTTTCCGAACAGAAACTCATACAGAATGACGCCAGAAATCAAAAGCGACTTACCGTTTTTTCGTGCCATCGAAATGAACACATCGGTAAATCGCCTTATATTTGAATCATCTTTATCAACCCAGCCATATATACTACCAATAATGAATTTCTGAAACGGTGCTAATGGTTGTGGTTTCCCACTTTTTGGTTCTGGCAGAATTTCCATAAATTTAACAGCTTTTCCCGCTAGATTTGGATCATAACGCCATCGCCAATCTGTTCGTTTCAAGTCTTCTTGATGGCGTTTCACCGCGAGATTAACTGCCTTAGAAGTAATAAGACGACCGTCCAGCACACGTTTTATGAAATTAGGCATTGGATCCTTAAATTTTGCCAACTAACATCATCTCCATCACGTCTAGCCAAAAGTATCAATGATTGAATCGTTCTTCTGTGCTTCGGTCTTAGGCATGCTCATCTGCATCCGGCTGTTGACATTAAGGCCAAGATCACTGGCTAGACTTTTAATATTTGCTGTGGCTTTATTCAAGATGCTAATGTACGCATAATATTCATCTTGATCTCCATTCTTTAAAGCCAATTTCATGTTGACCGATGTGTTTTTGTAAACCGAATACCATGTACAATAGTTTTCCAACTCGGCGCGATCGAGGTTTCTAAGTGGTAAGGTCCCCAAAGACTCGATGATTCGCTTGTATTCTTGTTTTGCGACTGGGTCAAGATGATTAGGAGGTGTTACCTGAAGTTTCGGAATGCCATCTTTGGCCATCAATTCCGCATGTAGCTTGGCTTCCTGCCGTTCTTTGGTCAGATCGCCCTTCGACATTTGAAGCACTTTGTATTTTCCAGCCATTCTCCACTTCACCTCCTTATATCTATATAAAATGGGTTAGTTTTACCCCCTACCCCCTAAAAATCGTTACAATTTGGGGCGCAAAAAAGAGGCCGACCGTTCTTCCGTTCTCAAAAATGTAACCCCCGATAAAAACGGAAGGGGGGTCTAGCCGTTTCCAGCCCGTGAAGTCGCCCGATAAATTCTCTAAAATTCGTTTTTTAATTTTTTATTTCTTTGAATTTTTTAAATTTGTTTTGTGATTTCAATTCATCAAGTTTGTTCATCGCTTTGATGAGTTGACTCACATCTCGACCTTGCTTAGACAGTCTCTGCATGCATGTGTCTCGGTCAGTGTCGATGAGTATGTGTTCGACATCTCGACTAGCAAGCAACGTGTCTAGCTTCTCATCTGGATATGTCATGACTAACCATACATGGTCAAAGGTATGCTCTGCTTTAAGCTTGCGCAGTATCAGTTCATAGATTAGCTGCACATAATCATTGGCGTCTATATTGCCCTGATGTAATGGCAGGCCCGTTAAGGCCGTCATGAGATGGTCGTAATCAAAGACGAGGTCATGCTGTCCTTGATGTCGCTTGACGTACGTTGACTTGCCACTTGCTGGATAGCCAACGATTACTGTAATCTTCATGGCTCGATGCTGTCCCTTCTTACGCTTGGTTGTCTCACGTCTTGTCTTCCAATAATGGCAGTCCCTGCATAAAGCCTGCAGATTATCCGCGCTCGTGCGGTCTTCCCAGTCATCTTCGCTTGGAACAATATGATCAACCAATGAGGCTTGCAAGCCACAGCGTTGGCATAAACTGTTGTCTCTAATCAATATCTGCTCACGCAGCTGCTTCCATTCATTACTGTGATAGAACTTAAGGTAGTCCGACTGCTGATCATTTCGCACACGGTTGTACTGCCTATCTGCCTCCGATCTAACACGAGCATTTGCATCAACCAATTGTGGTCTTCCATTTATAAAGGCAAGCTTCTTACTTGGCATGGATATCATTCTTAAAGAGATCGGGTCCCATCGCAGACCCCTGAGCGATTCCTTCGCGGCGATCCCCCTTTAAATATTCGACTTTATAAGCCTGGATAACATGATCTGTTGCCGCTGGATCTTTTGTATGCCAGTCAAGTGAAACGCTGACGAGCCCTGTATCTGATCTATCAATCCGTTTGCCATCAACCCAAACACATGGCACGTCATTAATGTCATCGAACTCGATGCGAACATGCGGAGTGCTTGCACGCTGCGATGAATGCTCCTGTTTTTGCTGATGGTCAGTCAGCGCTCTTAAATACGCCATGAATGGCTCACTGAATCTAGGACGAGCAGGTATCTCGACGCCTTCGATCTCAGGCAACTTAGCATCACATAGACCATACGCAGTTAAGGTGGGTGAAACTTCCGGTGTCGCGTCAGCCTTGATGTTTTCGACCGCGTTCTTGATCTTGTCAAGTTTGGCCATAAGCGGATCGGTGTTTGCATCAATCGTAACGGTTATCTTATCGGTTCCTTTTTTACCTAAGAAGTGTTCTTTCAATCGTTTGACTACTTTAAGCATGTCTATTCCTCCTAAGATAATATGATTGCCGAATAGGAACCGTTACCGTCAATATTTAGACTAGTAACATCCCATCCTGATTTCGTTAGCAAACTGATTACTTCATTAACAACCGCTGGATTGTACTTGGAAACGCCAATTGAGATTGGGGATGTAGTATTAATTCCTTGATTAATGGCATCGTTCACATCAGCAATCAGACTGTCTTTGTATTTCTTAGTTGCATTGGCACGAGTTGGCAGTGATCCTTCCATTTTTGGTAGCACTGGTGCTGGTGGAGGCAACTGACGGTGAGACAATTGCCTACTTTGGCCTTTAGCATTATCGAATATCATGTCTATTCCTCCGTGTATTGTTTGATCTTGTCAACCCGCAAGTCGCACCATTCGTCATGTGTGCCGTCTGCTTTGTAGACTGTTACGACTGGCATTGATCGATAACCTAGCTTGCGGAACCGCTCGTAGTCGTCCGCGTCTGCTGTGATGGTTGACACCGGCATGACCTGCTTTAGCTTCATCGCTGTGTGGCGGCATTTCTGACATTTCGGTTTCGTGTAAATTACAGCTTGCATCTGTTTTTCTTCTCTCGATAGCGCTTCAATGATTGCTTGCTCCATGCGACTTACATATCCGTATTCAACTCGCTTCATTACATCAGACATAGCCTACACCGCCCACTCGAATGAAAAACCGCGGTGAGTTTTGCGCTTGCCACGAAGACACTTAGATACAGCGCTCCGGTCTAGTCCGAGGAGTTTCGAGGCTTTCTCTCCACTTTCAAAGAAGCGGTGCTTTCCTGAACTGGTAATAACTAGAATTGGTCGCTCCCTTGATTTTGCCGCGCGTTCGGTGCGAGTGCCGTATGTGTTGTTATACAGCGCCGTGCAATACTCAAGATTGTCAACTCGGTTATTGCTTTTATCCTCGTCCTTATGATTTACCTGAGGTATATTTTCTGGGTTCGATATAAACGCTTCAGCGACCAGACGATGAACGAGCTTATGTTCCATGTTCCCGTCTCGCCACAAGTTGACCCTGAAATACCCTTGGCCGCTTAAATAGTCAGCAAGCACCTTCCCTTTTAAGCGGCGTCCTTGCAAGTCTACGCGGTCAAGGCTTCTCACCCTGCCTAAGTTGCTTATCTGATATAGCCCCTCATAGTCCTTAATGTCTTTCCAGATTTCCTTTTCGCTCATGATAATCACCTCTCAAACGTAATATATGGCTATCGTATTGTGATCCGAATATTCGACCAGCTCAAACGTTTTGTGGGCAACAACCCCGAGGTCATCAGTCCAGCGGTCATTAGGTTTTCTCGTCGATACTTGACGCTGAACGAATCCGCCTAGGTCTTTGCTCATCTCTGAATGGAGATGCCCCGTAAACAGCTCGCGGTTCTGCGCTGTGCCTAACATGAATCCAAACTCGTCTAGGTATTTTGCAAGGTAGTTGTTCTTGCCCTTGTCTCCGTGAGTGGCACCAATGAAGTTATGGCCGAGCATTGCGCCTTTGTAATGCTTCAGCGATATGTCCCAAGTGATGTTCGGCTGGTTGCTGTAGGCGCGTTTCAATAGACGTGCGAACATATATCCAACTGACGGATCATGATTGCCGGCACAATACATAACCTCACACTCATTGGCGTTCTTAATAATCGCTTCAATCAGTGTCTCGAAGTATTGTTCCATTTCGTTAACGGTCTCGCCTAGATCGGTTGTTTCTAGCTGTGTGCCCTTTGCTGTGGTCGAGTTGATATTGTCCACATGAGCCAGATCACCGCCCAGAATGAGCAATATTTTGGCGTAGTGGCCGCGTTGGATGATCTCTAGCTGTCGTTTTAGAGATTCAGCATAGATATCAAACGTGTGGCCATTGAAATGTGTATCAAAAGCAGGAATGACCAGATAACGATCTGATTCCACAAAAATAGGAGCCTTAGCTTGATACGGCTCCTTGTGTGTGATGATGTCATTCATCAATGATTCATATTGTTCAGCCTCGACCAATGGCCTAATTTGTATCTTACTTTGATACAACGTTGCTTCAGGCGTTTGCTTCCAGAAGTTGCTTGTGGCACGTACAAGCTCCCACTTGGTGTAATCATACCCGTGAGCTTCCAGAACCTATCTAGGCGTCATTTTGTGGCCCCTGACAACCTTTAGAATGGTTTCACTGGACTGTGTGCCGTCTGAATCGTATTCATTCTTTAGTGGTTTTTGAAACTCGATCCCAAGCCGTTTTGCTTTTCCCTGCAACGCATCATAGCTAATCCCGAGTTTGTCTGCCGCCTCGCGTCTGGTAAAGCCTTCAGAGGCGAGCTTCCTAATGCCGCTGATTTGTTCATCTGTCCATTGCATCTACTCGCCTCCGAAATTATGCATAAAAATAGCACCCCACATGAAGTGAAGTGCCATAGTCCGGTGCCTACTCCTAGGGTTTACCAGACTTGGTCCAATGCAACCGCCGGGATTCGAACCCGATAAACTTGCCCGTGCACTTGGGTAGTTGTCCTATGGAGCCGTTAGGCCTTCGGTTGCTCCTGTTCATTGATGGGCGAGCCGCATCTGCCCCATCATTGCAATGCTCGCTCTCCCAGTGTCAGATGGGGTCATCGCAAGCTGTGTCCGGTCGCTAAACTGGACAATGTGGCATGCGGGAATCGAACCCGCCTGACTATCACGGTCAGTCCTCATTGCCACGCCTTGCCACAGCTTTATCATCACCATGGCTCGGAGGAAAAACGCGGTGTCTCAGGTTTCTCACCTTTGGCACAATACCATCATATGACGGAATAACAGTTGAAAGGTCTCACAAAGGTCTCATCTCTATTTCAACCAATGGACAAATCTCAGCGAATGCGATTAACGCTTCTCGTTTTGTTCGATAATACTGGGCTTTTGATAAAAACAGCTTGTCCATTATTTGCTGGTCAGTATATCGTTTGGTTAAGTAAGAACTTGTTAGTATAAGCCGATGAGTCGCTGAGTTAAGAGATTCGATAGCACCTTCACAGCACGCTATATAGTACAGCTCGTCAGCGTGCGATATTACCTTTTCCTCGGCATTGTTGCCATAGCTAGGTGACTTGGGCATGCCGTCCATCACAGGACTTCTGAGCGCTATTTTGGTGCGTTGAGCGAGCCGCTTGTGATGCCAGTAGTTCCCCAAGACCTCTTTGGCGTTTTCAATTGTTTTGTCATGATCAATTGGGCTAAAATATCTCGTTGCTCGCACCACTGCGTCCACTCCTTATGGTATAATTTGTCTGGGTTTGTAGGATAAGCGTGCCGTAGTGGTGCGCTTTTTTTATTTGTCTTCAGGAGGCCTAATAAGCTCCCACGGGTCGAGACCTGCTCCCTGTGCGATTTTGTCCAAAGTGTTGAGTGAAACACTGCCATTACCAGAGATTGCATATTGAAGCGTGGTGATGGGTATTCCGATCTCTTTTGCATATGTGGCTTGTGTCATGTTCAGATCGTATATATTCTTCCTAAGGTTTTCGGCCAATGCTCGTTTGCTGTCCAAATCATTCATCTCCGTCCTCATTTTCGGTGTACCAGTCGTCACTGCTTAATAGCCAATAGCTTATTTCCCTGGCTTGCTTGTAGATTGGGTCAACACGTGTAGTCATCGCGTCAGTCGTCCATTTAGACCAGGCAATGTCGTGTAGTAGCTTAGTTGCAAGCTCGGCCTTGGCACACAGCTCGCCTTGAAGATAAGCGTCAACGTCCTTACTTTTACTCATGTTGTGCCTCCAATTTCACAATTTTCCCTGTTTCCTCAACGCTCCAGACACCTAGCACCCATGCACGGGCGAAAGCATTGCTTGAGCTGATAATCCAGCTTTTCGCATCATCCGTTAGTTTTTTAAACCCTGGCCTGTTAATTAATTGGGAGACGTACATCATGTAGAGCTGAATATCGTATGACTTACCCCACTGGATGTATTCACCAACCGCCTGCGGAATCACCGGCAGATTATCTGGCAAGGAGGCATCGTATTCACGAATCCAATCTTGGTAGTCTTGTTCGATTAGTTCTTTAGGCTCAATGGTCTCGGGATCATACATCCTAAGGTCTCTATTTTCTTTAGCAAGCTGTAAAAACACGCCCCGCTTCGTCTCATTGCTCATCGTCAGTCACCTCCAACTGCTCCTTGTTGTAATCGATGATGCGTTTATAGTTGTTGTTCGCCTGCCAGGCGCAATCATACAGGCCACACAGATCAAGTTTGTTGATCGCATTGTTCGCGGCATCGATGGCCTTTTGCGCAGCGTCTATGTCGGCTTTAGTCGTCATCGTCAGTCACCTCTACAATAGTCATTGCAGGGACAGTCCACCAATCTGGGTAGTCCGCTGATGCGTCGATAAACTCTTCTGCTTTTTCGTATGTCCTAAATGTGGCAATTACTTCACCACCAAACATATTGCGACATTCATACCTCATCGTCATTCACCTCTTCTTTCTCGCAGTCTTGCAAGCCGTAATGCTCGATCTCTGCTTCGGTAAACTTCAGGGCATCATATTTATCATTGGCAACCAATTCATTAATGCTGAGTCCACCATCTAACTTTTTCCAGTAATATAAAGACGTATGCGGCACCTTGACGTTGTACTTCTTCTCCTTTGCCACGGTGTAGCCGTTGACGTAAGCATTCATAATCAATTTTTCATCATCAGAAGAGGGAGTGTGTTGAGTAATATAGTCTGCTGGAAATTGAGACTCATTTGCCCCTTCAACGATTTCGGCTTGCTCTTTGGTTAGCACTACCTTTTCAGGCTCCTCAACGAGCGTGACAACGTGGCCACCACAATTACGAATCACGTCTTTGGCATATTCCTCTTCATACGTAGTCGGGCGAGACACTCTTCTTAGTTCCGAGAAACCGTCTCGGTAGTCAAAGTCCCAGTATATGCCTTCATCGTTCTTTACCGCGTACAGTTTTTCTTTGCTCATTTTTCGTCCTCCTTACAGAAGTGCCAAAGACATGGTGCTGAGCATTTTCTCTTTTGCCAGCCTGTACATATCTTTCTTAATTTCAAACCCAAAACAAGATCTTCCTAGTTCCGCAGCCGCTCTTAGCGTAGATCCACTACCAGCACACGGATCGATCACAACGTCACCCTGATCGGTGAACAGCTCGATCAGTCTTTTCAGCACTGGGATAGGCTTCTGTGTGGGATGAATCTTAGGATAGGTACTGTCCGTATACCACCGGAACCAGTTGAATACCATCTGCCCATCATTGTTGAACTTCGGTAACTTGTCGCGGTATAAGACCACAGCGTACTCGGTAGCCCCCACGATCCTCATGTTGGCTTTCAGAGCCTGTGCCGACTGGTTTTTGATGAATATCAGCGGGAAACTGTGTTGGAACCCGTATTTCTTCCCATATTCGATAACCATCTGCATCTGTTGGAATGCGCAAAACACGATCATTGCTGGTGCCTTTCCGCGCTCTTTTGGTTCTTTGACTAGCATGTGACTGCAAAAATGCATGAACTCGGCAACGCGGAAATCAACGTCTGTATCGAAGAACGTCTTGCCAGCCTTACTGCTAGTGCCATTTTTGTCGTTCCCACCAACATACCAAGTTGGGTTTGACCCGTAGGCGTTGTTCCCAATGTTGTAAGGAATGTCAGCAATCACAAGCTGTGCCTTTGGAATACCGTATCGCTTAAAGTTCTGAAAGTGGTCGTTGTAGAGCTCGCACTTTGCTTCACTCATTTTTCGTCCTCTACTTTCGTAAGCTTGTACATAATTCCTTTAATATCCACGTAAACCGGTTCTCCGGTCGCTTGGCTGATGTAAACATCGTCTACTTCTGACTCCATTGGTCGGCCTCCTCAATTTGAACGATTGCTTTAAATATCGGCAGTATTTGCTGTGGCACTACCGCATTGCCTAACGCTTTTATTCTGTCCAACCGATTGGGTACCCCATCAGCCACTCGACCCACGCTGGGTTCAGGCTGCCACTTTGCTGGTGTGCTACTTGTTGTGCTAAGTTCCCGTTCACTTTTCCTTTTGCTAAACTTTTGCTTGAAAACTGGCTTGCTCTTTTCCCATCTGTTGCTGTCGGAGTTAGCCAAAACATTCTCACTGCTTGTGGCAACGTTACTGAATGGCGACTGCCTGTCTTCTGCTGGCTGCTTTTCAGGTTCGCGGTAAAAGTATCGCTTGCTGTCGGCGTGGGCCACAATGAATGTTCTGAGCCTCTGATGTGGGGCATCGACGGCACAAGCTGGTAATACAAATGCCCGTGCTTGGTATCCCGTACCTTCCAGGTCAGATAGCGTGCGGTCGAGTTCCATATTTGCGAAGTTAGCAACATTCTCTCCAACAACCCAAGTTGGCCAGATTTGCTTGATAATTCTAAACATCTCCGGCCAGAGATCGCGGTCATCTTCCGTGCCTTTTCTGTGCCCGGCAATACTGAAAGGCTGGCAAGGGAATCCTCCGGAAACAATGTCAATTGAGTCAGGACTGATTCCTGCATTTGTGAGTTCTTCTCGATCAAGTTTTGTCACATCCTTAAAAAGTGGCACATCCGGCCAGTGCTTCTGTAAAATCGTGCGAGGATAGTCTGCATACTCACACAAACCGGCCACTTCAATGCCAGCCATTTGTTCAGCCAATGCGATGCCACCAATTCCTGCAAATAACTCTAGTGATCTCATTAATTGGCCTCCTAAAGTTGTTCTTCCGTGAATAGCCCAGTGTGAAAGTCATAGCGCGCAATTGTGATCGGTATTTTGTACCTGATCATGAACAGCAACATTCGCAGTCTGGCATCGGTGGTCAAAGTCGCGTTTCCGCCTTTGACGTCAACAACCTTTGCAAGCTTTTCACCGTCATAAAAGCAGAAATCAGGCTTGTATTTTCTTGCCGAGTATCGCTTGCCATTGATCTTGAAAGCAGACAGAATCTCAAATGGCTCTTGCATCGTGATCTTCTGTGGCCTGTTGCGAATCAGCCGATAGTAAGCACCCTCTGCCTTGCTTGCGAATCGAATGCCATCAATCACAACCGGTTGCGCATTGTATTTACTGTGATGTTTCACAACGCTACACTCCCAATACCTTTTGTATCTCGCGGTATTCTTCTTCGCTAATTGGCGAAATTAACTTCTCGTATGAAGTGGTCATCGCACGTGCAATTTTGCGTAAAAAAACAGGGTAGGTATTTCCATCGTTTAGAAAGTGACCAATAGTTGCAGGGCTGACGCCAGCAACATATGCAAACCGCTTTTGGTTTAGATTTTCGTGTGTGTCGAGATAGTTGCGAAGTCGTTCACGTGCCCAATCTTGGCCTGCATTGTTAGTTTCGTCCTCATGCTCAATCATGCTTTTGCCTCCTCAAAATTTTTGCTTCGGTAAGTTCACATTTAGCTTCTTCAGATATCCTCGCCAAATGTCGTATGTGTTTTGGCAGTAGGCTCGTGTTACCGGATCTGTTTCTTTCGTGGGAAGATAAGCACTAGTTTCCCCATAATATTCTGACTCAGCCGTCTCTAAGGCATCTGTCAAAGTAACGTACGCCCATTGGTACCAAAACTTTTTCATATCAGCATCGGCTTGTTGCGCCTTTTTTAGATATTCCATGGCTTCATCAAGCTGCAGAATGATGAACAGCGAGTATTGATAATGTCCCTCCTGCATGTACTCATTGAACTCTTTAAGGGTCATAGTTGGATAAGCCATTTCAATACGCCACCTTAAACTGCAACTTTGGCGCGAAAAAGCGAAAATCAATGCTACCAAGTGCTCCTTCACGATTTTTGGCAATTGTTAAAGTCACAGTACGGATATCTGATCTTTCGTTCTGCCGGTCACTGTTCCAAAGGAATCCAACCGCATTGCTATCTTGTTCAATTGATCCCGACTCTCGTAAATCTGAGAGTACCGGTTGCTTGTCCTGACGATTCTCAACACCTCGTGATAATTGACTAAGCAAAACAATCGGGATACCAAGCTCGTTGGTCAGCACTTTGAATTGACGGGTGATCTCTTCGATTTGCAGACGGCGATCGGCTTGGCTACGAACACCAATCAGCCCGAGATAATCAACAATCGCAAGGTAGCCTTTATCTGCATCAGCGGCTCGCTGCCGCATTGTTTTGACGATCTGCGGTAATTCCACCTGCTTGTCGTAAAGCTGCAAGTGATAGTCTTTAAGGACGTTTCCTGCCTTTTCAACCTCAACCTTCTCAGCATCGCTTAGACTTTTCTGCGGGTTGATGAATTTACCAGCACTGATGCCAGTCTTGCATGCCAACAAACGGTTGTAGTTTTCTGCATTTGACATTTCAAGTGAAAACATATCAACGGTCAATTCCGGTTGCTGTTTCAAAGCCTCAACGATGAGATTAACCGCGAATGCTGATTTACCGACACCAGGGCGCGCACCAATCGTCAACAAACGTCCCGGCATCAAACCACCGCCCAGAATATTGTTAAGAGTGAAGTACGTTTTAATCCCATTGTCAGTAGCACCGTGTATCATTTTGTCCTTCATGGCCGCTGCCAAATCTGCAATGCTACTTTCAGTTACCGTCTGACTGGCAGCAGTAGCATTCTGTGAGGCAACCATCATCGCGGTAAGATTGTCCTCGCTTGGTTCTTCCGAGTACGCTTGTGCTGTTTGAATGAGCTGACTACGGAAATAATCCCGCTTTAGCTTGCCTACCCACCAGTCAAAGCGTGAGGTGCCAAAATCGCTGGTCATAATGTATTGCCAATCTGTTACTGACATCACGCCAGGATGAGCTGTATCAAAACCATCCTGCAATTCCAGCGTGTCAACGTCACCTGGCAACTTATTCATGTAGGCAACTACTGCAGCGTATTGCTGGCTGTTAAACCATTTAGGATCAATCCATTCAGACTTGATGAGTTCCGGCTTCGTATATAAGCCATACATGACATGCGGTTCAGGATTGCTAGGGTCATAAAGCTTTTTCGTCAAGTTTGTTGCCTCCCTTCATCGTATTCAGCAATGTAACGTTTAGCATCTTCTGGATTGATTGGAATACCCTGCGCTTGGATTTCTTCAAGCACTCTGTCAGGACTGTTGTAGTCGATATACATTGCAATAGCAGTTTTCTTGGGATCGAACTTAGGCTTTCTAGCTTCCTGCTCATCTCGTTCTTCCTTTACGACCTCAAGGTAATCGTTCCATGCCTCTTGGTTGAAGAAAGTGCTACCGTCTTTGACAAACTGCTTCTCTGTGCCTTTGCTATTGATTAGCTGTCGATAAGCCACAATGCCATCCTGAATTTGTCTGTTGGTAGCAGGGCTCTTCTTTCTACTCATTGCTCGTTTGTAAGCAGCTAATGCTGGCTTCTTGCCGATCTTCTTTGGATACAGTTTCCAAAGCTTTTCAAAGTCACTCTCTAACGTGCTGGATGCACGTATGTTTTTAGTATTAATACTTGTAGTATTATCTGGCTCATTTTTGACCCCACCCCCAGCGCAATTTTGACCCCACCTCGGATCATTTTTGACCTCAGGGGTAATGCTGATAAATCGCTTATCTACCTCGGTAGTTCCTTCCTTATATTTAACAATTCGTTTAATGAAACCGAGTTCTTCAAGAGCTTGCAATCGTCTTTTTATGGTGCTGATGCTGACTGAATACAGCCTAGAAAAATAATCATTTGAGGCCCAGCAATACCCGTTCTTATTACTGAGAGCAGTTATTTCACCATAGAGAAGCTTAGCCCCATCAGACAGCTTTTCGTGATAACGAACATCTGCTGAGATGATTGCGTAGTAACCTGGTTTCTCATTCATGATCGTCACCGCCTTCTTAGAATGGAAGATCATCACTGATATCAAGCGGCTGGCCATTATTAGCAAACGAATCTGTGGAATTCGCTTGCGAAGCATTTTGAGTCGTTTGACTCGCATTCATGGTCCCTGTTGCTGATGAATTGGCTGTTTGCTGTGATTTAGGGCTGCTCTGAGACGCCTGTCGTGATTCAAGCAAAGCAAAATTCTCAACGATTACCTCGGTCACGAACACTTTCTGGCCTTGCGCGTTATCATACGTACGTGTTTGGATATGACCTTCGATGCCAACAAGTGAACCCTTGTGCGTGAAGTTGGCAAAATTCTCAGCAGACTTACGCCAGATGGCACAATTGATGAAGTCAGTTTCTCGTTCCCCATTTGCGCTACGAAATTGGCGATCAACAGCAATCGTAAATGAACCAACCGCTGTTCCGCTTTGTGTGTAACGCAAATCAACATCTTTGGTAAGTCGTCCTGTCAATGAAACCGAATTTAGCATATTTTGTCTTCCTCTCATTCGTTGGTTGTTTTGTAACGCGGCTGAACCCGTTTAAGGTCTTCTGGCGTTAGCTTAATTGGTTTAATGTGGTACTTCTGAATAAATGTCTCAATGCCGATTGTATGTTGCTCCACGTGGTGAATGCGGCATAACGACATGTAATGGAACTGACTTTCGTCAATTTTGTTACGGTTGCGTCCCATACCAACCGCCTCGAAGTGTGCCAAGTCGGCGGGCTTTCCGCAGATAACACATTTACGGAAACGGAGGCAGAACCATTGGCGCGCATAGTCGTTTGGTATCATGTCCCACGTCTTCGTCTTGAATGGCACATCGTTGCGGAAGCAAAACTCTAAGATCGTGTAGATCATGTTGCTGGCAGTTGTCATCGAACAGTCACTCAGCGAATATGGTTCAATTGCAAAAATCTCACGCGTATACGACTTCATTAGGCATTCGATCATGTCCACCGTGTCACCGTTCCAGTCGGAGATGTCGCGCATCAGTGCAAAGATCTTTTTGCGTTGATCCGGGCTGATATGGCGCCCGTCCTCGACTTCTAACTCAACTGATGGTCGTTTACCCGCGGCAAGCTTAGACAGCGTATACAAGCTCACAGAGTCGTCAGCAGTGATCGTGATTTTATTGCCCGACAGTTTGTCAAGCCTTCCGTTGATTTTCATTAGCGACACCTGCCAGCTTCTTGATTTCATTCTCAAGTAAGCTCTTGATTCCAGCGGCCGCATTCGGGGTCAGTGTTTCAATACTTGTTGCCTTGCTTCCGAATTTAGCATTGGCTAACCCTACCCAGATTTCAGCGAGTTCATTCACCGTCTTCGGCTTCGGTTCACCGTTCTTGCTGACCTCCGGCATTTTGTTAAACTGTTGCATAATGAGTTCTTTAACTGTCTTGACTGTTGCGTGATCGAGGCCACTATTTGGCTTATTTACGCGTCTTGGTTGTGCCTTTGGAGGGTTTATACCGGCAGCTGTACCGTCATCATCAGGGTCAGATGTGATACCAAAGGCCGCTGTTAGCGAGTATCGACGTGCGTAAGTCTCAGCGGAACCGAAAGCCTGAGCGTCATTTTTGGCAACTGGGACTGACAGGGGTCCAAGTTCGATGAATTGGCCGCTGGAGTGTAAAATCAAGGTCGTTACGCTCACTTGGTTCCCTTCGCTTACTACTTCTTGTGTGTATGCCAGCCCCGTATCATGTAGTGCACGGTCAATTGCATCAACAACACCCTCAAGCTGAACGTAACGAGACTTTAGAAACGGGTTGTCACCATCTTTTGTCGGTTGCTTGACAACTTGCCTGAATGCATTGATTGCCTTCGCAATCTCGTTTATATCCTCTGATGTGCGCATCATTTACCCTCCATACTGATAAATTCAATGCCTTGTTTTGTCATGAAATCCGCTACGCTTTTAGCTTCATCAAAAGTGCCAACAACCTCGAATCCGTAGTGCTTTATTTCTGGCTTTTTAACCACTTCACCGGTATTAGTGTCGACAACTTTGTCACCGATCTTTTTCTGATGGAGTGCATCAATGGCTGCTTGTGCTTCGGCACGCTGTTTTGCTTGTTCAGCCTCACGCTTTTGCCGCTCAACATAGGCATCAATGCGAGCCATAACATCTAGCTGTGAAGCACCTTGATCAATCTGTGCAACCCACCCGCCAGCATCTAAGCCCGTGGCTTCTGCATATTTGGTAACAGCCTTCTTTGCAGCTTCAAGATCTGCACGCTGTTTGACAATATAATCAGCTGCATCTCCGATTTGCCGCGTACGTTCAAGCTTACTTATGCTTTTGTTGAGCCACTTGTCGTTGAACTCGATGTCTTTCGGGTCAATCCCACGTGACTGCGCAATTTCTGAAATGTCATCAAGAACCTGTTCCTTACGTTGCTCGGCGTCTAATCGTTCTTGTTCTTTGATTCCATCGTTGATGGCTGTTTCAACTGCTGAAATATCGTCAATCATGCTGTCAATAACGACCTTGAACGCGTCATACGGTTTGTTGTATTCGCGTTTTATTTCAATGCGCTTGTCATTAAGCGCTTTTGACAACTTGCGCAAGTCAGAGCGCGATGCTTTTGCTTCTTTCAAAGTTCCTTCAGTGATTACAAGTCCACGATATTTTTCGGCATACAGCTTGATATTGGCTGCGAGCTCGTCTGCATGTTGTAGAGTCAGTACAGATGGCTTATAATCAACTTGGAAGTCAGTAAGTGACAATGTGTTATTTTGCATTATGAATTTCCTTTCTATCAGTCGTTGGCCTGCACGCCAGCGGCTTTTTTCATGGCTTGTTTGATAATGAATAGGATTGCGTGTGCGCCATCTTCTTGACCCATCGCATACGTTTGATGAGGGTCTGTGTTACTTGGCCCATAATCAGCAGCAACCTTGTGATATGCCGCGATCTGGCGGTTCGCTTCGGCTAAAATGTGCTCGTATACCTCATTAGTCATCACGTCATCCCCTTAACATTGCTAGCCGTGCACGTAACTTATCGTTCTCGGCAAGTAGCATCTTTGCAATTGGTGTGTGGTTGCCGCGAATGACGTCTAACATCAATCTGTTATGCTCTTTCAGCAAATCGCCAATGGTTCGTTCTGCTTCATTCAATCCACTGCCTCCAATTTCCGCTGTGGCCTAAGCAGTGACCAACGATCACGCCGAAGCCACCAGCAATTAGTAAATAACCAATCATTGTTTGTCCTTCTCTCTAAGCGACCTTGAAATCTCTGGGAACCATTTGTCTAAGAAGTCGAGCCATGGTTTCGGATGAAACAGATACCCCTTTTTGCCAGGCGGTGGATATGAAACCACGGTGTCTTGTAAGAACTTGTGGAAGCGTGGGACGTTCAAGATATTGTTAACTACCCACGTGTTGTTATGTCCTTCGACATAGCTTGTTGCGGTGGTGAGCGTCCACATGCCTCGTGCTGCTAGCTTGCGTTTTAACTCTTGGTTCTCCTTGATCATCTTTGCCAGTTCTTCTTCATCGACCGCTAAATACTTTTTGTTTGAAATCTGATCATCTTCAACAACCTGCAACAACGGCATGGCATTTCCTCCTTTCTTTTGGCCTCCCCTTGACAGATAATCAGGTTATCTGGTGATGGAAGGAGGTGATATAAATGGACTTGCCATACAAAAAAGTATTTGCTCCTACCAGTGGCAATATTGGCGCGGTGTTTTCTTCGAAAGATGTAGCAATTAAAAGTGCCTACTCATTCAAAGATAGAAATGAATTCTTTATGATTCGTAATCTTATTGTTGATGGTAAAGAAGAGGTCCTCGTTGAAAGAGCGTCCAACGTTCTTACCGTATGGAGCACTCTTCCTTTAGGAGACGAAAGCAAAGGTTCCTACAGTGTGGGTTAATTCTTCGTCCTCAATAACGATTGTCACCAGGTCTCCCGGTTTTACTGCTGGGGGAAATGGATAACTAGTGCGCCAAGTGTAAAGAGTTACCCCCGTGCTACCCATATCAGTGCGGGGCTTTTTGTTTTCTTCGTTCATACTGTTATCTCCTTTTGTAGAAACTTGTTGATAAAATACTGCTGGCCTTTGCCGGTCACCTTTGGGGTCTTCTGAACTGTTACATGGCCGTCCGAGTGACTGATCGCCGTTTCCTTGACTTCAAACAGGCCTAGCTCCATCGCACGCTGTGTCGGCGAGTTATAGTCAGCACCAATCCGTTTGATCAGATAACCTTGCTCACGCAGCCATGCGAACAACCGCTTGGCACCAATGTCAACGCCGTTCTGTTTGATTACCTTGGCAAGATCACCGACCAAGATGGTTGTGTGACTGGTGGCTACCGCGTCTGCAAACAACGCTTTAGGCTTCATTGTTTCGTTATCAGCCGTAAGTGCCGCTGTTTTGGCTTGTTCGTCCTTTAGCTGCGTTGCCAGATTGATAATGAAGTCTGGATCATAGATTACCTTCTCAATCGTTTCAGGCGTCATGTAGGCACCATGCTTGCGGATTGATGGGAGAACTTCATGCGTTACCCAACGGTTAAAACGTTTGGCCGCAGGTTTTCGGCTAGCACCAATCAGTTTGTATAGCCCCGGTTCGCTGATGAAATTTGCGCTACCCTGACGACCTAGATTAAATCTAGTCCGTTCGTCTTCGTCTAACGGCTTGATAGCATCAGACGGATTTTTAATTCCTAAAGCATCTGTCACATCGACAGCAGCAAACCAGATAATGCCGTTGGAGCTGACAGTCCGAATTTGGTTATCCTCGAACTGAAATAGTTGTAATTCGTTCATATCTATACCGCCTCCTTTACTGGGTACTTCGGTTTTTCCGAAGTTGGCGACAAAAAAATATCCCCAACCGAAATCCCTAAAGCCTTTGCAATAGCCTCTAAGTTCTTATAACTGGCTCCGCGAAGACGATCAATATCACGCTCATAGTTATTAATCGTTTTCACTGTTAAGCCAGACTCAGTCGCCAGCTCATTGACTCGCATGTCTCGAATTCCGCGCCATTGACGAAGCGTGAATTTCTCAGATTTTTCGTTCATTGCTGTTTCCTCCTTTCGTTCTTTATGTCTATATCATACGGTTCGGTTTTTCCGAAGTCAACAATAAAATTCTGTTTTTCCGAAATTAAATTCGGAAATATATTTCCGTTTTTCCGAAGTGGTGTTATACTGTTCCTATAGAAATAAGGAGGAACTTGACATGTTTGCAAAAAATCTAAAGTATCTGCGCGCAAAACGCGGCTATGATCAGCAGACATTCGCTGAAATGATCCACCGAAGCGTTTCTACCGTCAGTGAATGGGAGTCTGGCAAGTATACTCCAAAAGCGGGAATCCTTGCTGATATTGCCAATATGTTCGGTGTAAAGTTAGACGACATGATGAATAAAGACTTGTCGAAGAGTACTGACAACACCGTGATTGAGAAAACTACAAATACAATGCGGAAACTCCACCCTGAACGTCAGCAAAAAGTCTACACGTACGCAGAGAAGCAGCTCAATGAGCAGCAGAACCCCGACAACGTTGTCAGCTTAGATGAGGCACGTGTAGAACGTAATCTCGATGAACCAGAGTTCAATGTTGAGGTTGATGGTATTGTGGCCGCTGGATATGGTGCCTTTAATGATGATCGTAATGAACCCATGGACACAGTCAAGATTCCGGATACAGCTATTCCGTATCACTACGATTACTGTTTTAAAGTTGTCGGCGACAGTATGCACCCTACCTATGATGATGGTGAGCTCGTCTTTGTTCAAAAAACACAAGATGTTACTAACGGCATGATCGCGGTAGTTGATATTGATGACATGACATTCATCAAAAAGCTGATATTCGAGCAAGACCGTCTGTGCCTTCGGTCATTGAATGATGACGTAGATGAAGAAACTGGCGAACGTATCTACCCAGATTTCTACGCTGACGACACAGACAATATTGAAGTGATCGGCAAAGTTGTCGGATCATACGCATTCAAATAATCTTACGTCCAAACCCTGATCGACGTTAAAAGCTGAATTTTTTGGAGGGAGAAATATGGCTTACACTTGCGGTGTGGATGGCATTAAAATTGGGTCTTTTACTGGGAAGGTTGAGCTAAGCGATGGTATTTGGGTATGCGTACCACACTGGAAACAAGCGGGCTTTAGTACTCTAGAAGCAACTAAATATGGACAACAGCTCACAATTGATAGATTCAAAGAGATTTTAGAAAGTGGCCGTTCAGGGAAAGAATATTTAACAAGCGAAAACAAAACGTCATTTCAACTATCAACCAACGCTTTAATTCAACCAAATGAAATTGGCAAGTTGCAGATAGCCATAGCTCGCGACTGGGAATCTAACGAGGAGGTACTTATAGCTCTTAAAGGCGCATTCAAAGAATATTTGATTGTGACAAGGTCATATCTTTACATTTTTAAGTCAGGCTTTATGACCGGTCATTTTGTCGGCCAGAACCGATTTAAAATGCCGATTGCAAACATCACAAACGTCGAAGTTGATACTCATTTATTGACTGGATACTTTGAAGTAGCAGCAGGAGGAGTTCAAAATCTACCACGAAATTATTGGTCTACTGACTCAAAAACTGATCCTGCTAAATCTCCAAACACAATATCTTTAAACAGCAATTTATTCGATGACTTTAGAAAAGCATCAGACCTGATAAACGAATTGATTATGGACATCAAGTTATCCCCCTCAACAAGCGTTCAATCATTTTCAAAGTTGGATACTCCAGATGAACTTAGAAAATATAAGTCTCTTTTAGATGATGGCATTATTAATGAACAAGAATTCAACGCTAAGAAGAAACAGCTTCTGGGACTGTAGTTTTTTCCTCAACACAAGCTGAACCATATGGCAATCTTACGTCCAAACCCTGATCGACGTTAAAAGCTGAATTTTTTGGAGGGATTCATTATGAAAAAGAAATTGTCAGTACAACATTTTTTGCTGGTGCTGGGCACAGTTTTGGTAGCTGCAATCGCCATATTCATCACTCCTCCGACTCTGGCACAAGCTAAAGCCGCTGAGGCAACATTGATTCCTGGCACATATACCGTTGGAGAGGAGCTCAAGTCTGGGCGATACACGGTCAGTTCTACTTCAGGCACGGGTAACTTTCTCAACCAGCCGAAGAAATCAAACGGACAAGACGTCAATGAGATTTTGGGATCAGATGAGTCTGCAACCACATCTGCCGTAACAGCCACCTTTAAAAAAGGCGACCAGGTTGAGATTTCCGGCATGACATCAGCACACTTTGTGCCCGTAACATCGCGTAATAAGAAAAATACCAGCAGCCTCGGCACGGGATATTGGACTGTTGGTAAGGATATCAAGAAAGGCAAATATACGGTGTCCCCAGCAGCAGGCGCATCCGGTAACTTCTTTGTTCAACCTAAGAATCTATTTGGCACAGACATCAATGAAGTTTTAGGATCCGATTCATCCGCTGGTCAGGTGCCAAAGGTAAACGTCAATTTGAAAAAGGGTGACACCGTGATTATCGGAGGAATGCCATCCGTCTCATTCACAAAACGATAAGAAACTACAATCATGATAATTGATAATACACAAAAAAGTCCTTTCCCCACGCCAGCGGCGTCCCCGTGCAAGCCGGAGAGTGGGGCTTGATACAAAATAAAAAACGCCTACCCCACTGGCTAAAGTGAACGGGTAGACGCCTTATAGATCCATGATTGTATGGTAGATGCAATAGCACCTACTTGTATTATAGCACAAGGAGGTGTAAATGATGGCAACATTTAGGAAACGCGGCAAGTATTGGGAATACCGAGTTAAGTATACGGATTCTGCCGGTAAGCAGTTGGTCGCTTCACACGGTGGATATCGTCTCAAATCATCTGCACAAGACGCTGCAGATGCTGTGGAAGATGACCTAAAGCGTGGTGGCGATCCTTCCAAAGCTGGAACACTGTTTTTGGATTATTGGGATCAATGGATTGATGCCTATAAGTCAGGCGATAAGTCCCTCAATACTGAATATAGATACACGTTGCTAAGAAAACATTTGAAGTCACGTTTTGACGGCCGTGAGCTTGGCTCAATCCGTCCAATCGAATGGCAACGTTTCTTGAACGACTTCGCTGCCGGTAAGGACCGCAAGAAAGAGACAACACGCAAAGGCCCTCGCGAACGCTCAAAGGATATTGTCAGCAAGATGAATAGCTATGTCCGCTCAATGGTTAAGGCAGCCATCAATGATCGTCTGCTCTTTTCTGACTTCACTTTTGGTGCCAAGGTTGGTGGAATTCGTTCAGGAAGCAAAGTCAAAGTGCTTGATCAGGGCGACTTTGCACAGGTTAAGTCTCAGGCGGCCAAGAAGGCTTCATATCGAAGCATAGGGGCACTTGCAGTGTATTTAGGGGCAATGACAGGCATGCGGGTTTCTGAGGTTCTAGCGCTCACTTGGGCTGATATAGATACTATTAACAACGTGATACATGTTACCCGTTCTTGGGATCATCAGTATGGGACTGGATTCAAGCCGACAAAAACCGAAGCGTCAATACGAGATATTGAAGTGTCATCAGCAGTTATTAAGCTACTCGAGCGCATTCATCAAGAGCAAATGTCAGCATACTTGCGAACTGGTTATAGAGATCCCGATCAAATGATCATGCGGAATCAGTGGCACACGGTCATTACTGACACAGCCTGCAATAAGGCACTTGCGATTTTGCAAAGCGATGCAGGGATCCCAAAAGAAAAACAAATTACTTTCCACGGCCTTCGTCACAGCCACGTTAGCTATCTAATTAGTCAAGGCATTGACATCTATTACATCTCAAAACGTCTTGGCCATTCAGACATTACGATCACTATGCGAGTATACGGTCATCTTTTGGACTCTCAAAAAAAGAAGGAAGCTATGAAAGCCACGGCTGCCATGGACCGGCTTTAAATATTTTTGTCCCCTTTTTGTCCCCCTTAAAACAAAAACAAAGCCCTTCTAACAAAAGCTAGAAGGGCTAAAACGTTGATTTAAAGGCATTCTATAAAGCTAAAAGAGGCTAAAGAACGCAAACAAATGCCGGCTGCAGG
>OBUQ01000388.1_pt1 | contig 39864 bp, 27 predicted proteins | sample 1494951 | NCBI WGS metagenome assembly OBUQ01 (sample SAMEA2579938, study PRJEB22360) | human gut metagenome | biome: human gut; feature: human-associated habitat; material: faeces | place: Denmark | collected 2008/2010
CCACCACTTACGTGATGGCGCCGCTCTAATCCTCCCTGGCTCTTAGGAGGAACTAAGTTTAAGTTACTCGCTATGCCTCTTGAGCATCTAGTTGACCGATCAAAGCCTGTAGGTGTTCGCGCACCTTCTGGCGGTAATCGTTTTCGAAGGCCTTCAGGTCATCGACCCGAGCCTCTAGGTCTGCACGTTCGGATTCAAGCTGCTCTAGCACGCGACGACGCTCATCATTGGCTTCCCGTACGATCTGGTCACCCTTGAGGCGGGAATCTTCCAGAATCTGATCAGCTTCTTGCTGTCCATTGCGCACGTATTCGTCATGCACCCGCTGTGCCAGCGCCAGCATAGAGGTGGCATCCTCTGGCTGTTCAGAACTAGGCTGCGCGCCGGCCTGTGCGTTTTGCTCTGCCTGTGCCAGTTGCTCCCGCAGCTGCTCGATTTCCGCCACGGCCTGTTGGGTTTCTGCTTGAGACTGTGCCAGTGCCGCTTGGGCTTCCTGCTGGGTTTGGGCCAAGTGTGCCTGCAAAGCCTGGATTTGCTCCCCGGCTTGCGGATCGCCCTCGGCAGCAGCCGCCTGATATTGCTGTACCTGCGCCTGCATTTCCGCAATTTGCGCATTAGCGGTCTCAAGTTGCGCCTTTAGGGCTGCGGTTTCTTCACCGCTGTCGCTGGCAGTTACCTGACCACCATCAGCTGCCTGCTGGCGTGCCTCATCTAGTTCAGTCTTTAGGGACGCATTCTGATCCTGCAAAGTCGCGATAGTTTCCACGACTTCATCTAGAAACTCGTCAACTTCTTCTTGATCGTAGCCTTCACGGAACTTGGTCGCCTGGAATTGCTTCCAGTGGACGTCTTCAGCAGTCAGCAGAGCCATACCTGTCACCTCAGTTATCTATCGTGTTTTTCCCGAGGTAGGCGCTCTACCTGCCAGCGGGAACTTCTGCGCTATAGGTTGCAGTTGGAAACAAGCATACCGAAGATCTGCTCAACTTCCACATCATCAACAATAGTAACATCTATCATTTTGAGCAACACTTTAGCCAATTTTCTGCACTTTTATCCGTGCAAAAGAACTAGCAGCGCGTTAATCAGGTGGATCCAAATATTTATCAATACTGTGACCAGCAAGAACAGTACGATAAAACTCAAATCTAGGGCGATAGTCCCAAGTCTCAGGGGTTTAATGAATCTACTTAAGAAACGCAAAGGCGGATCGGTTAATCCAAAAACCACATTACAAAGAAATAGCGTAACCGAGTTTTTTGGCCGCCAACTCGGGTTCAGTGCCATCACCCAAGACAGCACCGCCCGCACTATCAACGCCAGAATATACAGCTGGAGCAGCCATCTGCCTATCTGACCGACCCAATAGACTAAAGTGAGCATCTATCAGCTTTGATTGAAAAAGTCTCTTTTGGATCCCAGCGAAGATTCGCCCTCGTCAACCTGTACAGACTTCGGAGAAAGCAAAAATACCCGGTTAGTAACTTTTTCAATTCCCCCATCCAGGGCGAAGCTGAGTCCGGCAGCAAAATCAATCATCCGCCGCGCTTCCAGGTCATTCATTGCCCCCAGGTTCATAATCACCGGAGTGCCCTCTTTAAAGGCTTCCCCAATACTTTGAGCCTCGTTATAGGTGGTAGGCCGGATCGTCACAATCCGTTTAAGCTCTGAAGCAGTCTCCGGCTGGGAACTGACTGCATGCGGGAAACGCAAAGCCGGTTCTACAATCCGAGGACGAGGGGTGGGAACTTCAGCATCCGGAACTGCGCTTTCCAGTTCATCGCTGAATTCTTCGTTCTCTTGTGGTTCGGACAGACCTAAATAGTCCATCGTCTTCCTCAAAGCGCCCATCAGGTTCTCCTTCTTTTAATACTGGTCTACAAAAACGTTAAACGGGACTGGGTTCTTTTTGAAGTATTACTACGGCGTGTTTCCAAAACTATGCACCTAAATGCGCAGTTCAGCCGCCTGGGACTTCGCGTTTGCCCACCACTATTCCCGCGAACCTGCCCGTATGGGCGTCACGGCGGTAGGAATAGAGGTTGCGATCTTCAAAAGTGCAGCGTTTAGAGGCAAAAGTAATCCGGGCTCCCGCCGACTTGAGTTGCGAAATTACCCCCGCCTGTAAATCCAACCCGGGACTTCCCATCCGGGTACGTGACCACGCGGCAGGCACATGTCCGGTCACGTGGGCTCGCATTGCCTCGGGAACCTCATAGCAGGCTCCACAGATAGCCGGGCCAATAGCAGCGTGAATCTTTCCGGTTTGCGCCCCTAGTTTCCGCAACGCCAGCACCGCTTCGCGAACAATGCCGGTAACCATTCCAGCTCTACCGGCATGTACGGCCGCCACTAGTAGGCCATCATCGGAAGCCAGTAATAGGGGCACGCAATCAGCCACCATCACTCCCGCTGCCGGGGTGGTTAGTCCCAGCTCTGCGAACTCGCGAGTATCGATGACAATCCCATCGGCCTCCACCGGAGCATTGGTGTGACCAGGCCGGACTTGCACCACCCGGTTGGAATGGGTTTGGTGCATCCAGACGACTTTGCGCCCGATCGCCTCATCAACGATCCGGCGGTTCTCCGCTACGATGTCCGGGTTATCTCCGACATGATCTCCCAGGTTGAGGGTAGCGTACTCGCCGGAGGATTTACCCCCGATCCGGTTGGTAAAAACTGCCTGTGCGCCGCCGATGCGAAACATTTGGGCCTACCGCATGAAGTCGGGTACGTCTAAACCCGATTCTTGGTCGTCGTCCTCGAATACGCGCGGCACAGTTAAGGTACTATCGTCCTCGCTCTTGCGGTTAACCCCGAAATTGTCGCGGTAGCTGCTGGAGCTTTCGTTTTCTTTGCGGCTAAAGGCATCGCGCGAGGGCGGGGTCACCGGGAGCCGGTGCGCCCCTCCGCTGACACTGGAGCGCGGAAGATCCCCCACGCTGCGTTCGTCCTGGTTCAGAACTGCACGGCGCGGAAAAGCCGGGATCGCGGAAGTGGCCGTGGAATCCTCGTTTTTCTCTGGCGCGGAGGAGGTGGAGGAGGCGGCGGGTTTCGAGGCCGGCTCGGGCGTTGCTTTCTTCTCTACCCGCGCGCTCTTCTTGCCCTTCTTGGGATCATCGAACCCGGCCGCAATGATTGTCACCCGGATCTGGTCGCCCAAGGATTCGTCTACGTTGGCACCGAAAATAATATTGGCTTCGGGGTGCACCATTTCGCGTACCATATCGGCGGCGCGATGCACTTCCATAAGACCCATATCCGAGCCACCTTGGAAGAACATCAGCACTCCCAGTGCCCCATCAATATCTGCCTCTAGCAGCGGAGACATGAAAGCGGCCTCGGCGGCGCGAATCGCGCGATCCTCACCGGTGGCCGAGCCAATTCCCATCAGGGCGGTACCCGCTCCCTTCATCACGCTTTTTACATCGGCGAAGTCCACGTTAACCAGGGCGGAAGTAGTGATCAGGTCGGTAATGCCTTGTACGCCGGAGTGTAAGACCTCATCAGCGGCCGAGAAAGCATCAACCATAGTGATGTTTTGATCTGAGATTTCTAGGAGGCGATCGTTGGGGATCACAATAATGGTGTCTACTTCTTTTCGTAGCGCCTCTACCCCGGCTTCCGCCTGCGTCTGCCGGCGTTTACCCTCAAAAGAGAAAGGCCGGGTGACTACCCCGATAGTCAGAGCGCCCATTTCCCGCGCAACCCGCGCCACGATGGGAGCGCCCCCGGTGCCGGTACCGCCGCCCTCGCCAGCGGTAACGAAGACCATGTCTGCACCTTCCAGGGTGTCTTTAATTTCTTCTTCGTTGTCAGCGGCAGCGCGTTCGCCTACCTTGGGGTCGGCTCCTGCTCCCAGACCGCGAGTTTCTTCCCGCCCGATATCCAATTTGACGTCTGCATCTGACATCATCAGCGCTTGCGCATCTGTGTTAATCGCGATGAACTCTACGCCTTTAAGCCCGAAATCGATCATGCGGTTAACGGCGTTTGCTCCGCCCCCGCCGATGCCTACGACTTTAATATCTGCCAGGTTAGTATCTGGTACTGTCACGGTCGCCCTCCGATCTAACCCTAAAGCTTTAGTTTAGAGTTAGGATTATTAGCCCTCTTGGTCAAACGAAAATCCTATGTAAAGAGGAGTTTTCAGCAAGCATTATGGGCGCGTGTTGCCCATTTCTCCATAAAAGTCTCCCGTTTGCCATCCCGGCATATCATTAGAGACAAGAACTACCCCAGGAGGAGACCATGTCCACTATTTTTACTCGGATTATCGCTGGCGAAATCCCCGGCGAGTTCTGCTGGAAAGACGACGTCTGTGTCGCCTTTGCCGACATTAACCCCATCACCCCCGGACATGTATTGCTAGTTCCCCGCCGGGAAGTAGAAAACTATTGGGATGCCCCCACAGACGAACTGCAACATATGATGAAAGTGGCACAGATTATCGGGCGTGCTCAACGGCAGGCATTCAGCTCCCAGCGCTCCTGCCTAAGTATCGCGGGATTCGACGTACCCCACCTGCACCTACACCTGATTCCGGCGAACTCTATGGAGGACATTAAGTTCGCTCACGCCCAACCGGCCACTGCGGAGGAAATCGCTACCTCTATGCAAGCGCTGCGCCAGGCAATCGCCGCCCAGGGGCACGCCCGCGAGGCAGAAGCGAGCGTCTAAGGGGCAGTATTTTCAGCTAGCGAGCGGCGCAGATAATCAAGTTCGCTGGCATCAAACCAGGAAAGCGGCTCCGCCGCTAACTCTTCCCAAAGCTCCAGCTGCGCTGAGCCTGCTTCCGGTAGGTCATTGCCGCCGTTTTCTGGCATTTCACTGCGGGTATCACTAAAGTCACCGCGGCTCCACGCCGCTGCCAGTCGGGAAGGAAGCTGCGTCCTAACCTGGGCGCAAAGCTCCAAGTTATCTGGAGAGTCCACATGCAGGCTCACTAAGCGCTCCCAGTCAAAGCCAGACTTGACCGCAAATACGCCGGGGGCATTTTCCGCGCCCAACTCCTGAGGATTAACATCGAGCGCCGCGACTATTCGCCCCGGATACCTCGTCACTTTCCCCTGCAGGCAGGACATAGCGGACATAGTCATCGCCAAATCTTCCGCCTGCTCACTATCGAGAGGATCAATTCCCCAAAGCTGACAAAAATCAGCACTGCCCTGCCAAGCATTACGGGAATATAGGTGCGGCTCAAACAGGTCAGATACCGCTAGGGGAAGATAAATTCTCATCTCGCAATTGTAGCGGTTTGCCAAGAGTTCTTTAGCCTGCGGCGCGGCGTTGCCCGAATACTCGGCTGTCAACTAGCAACCAACCCAAACGCCTCATTAAAAACTCACCCGTCTTTAATTCTTTCTTAATTTAGGGGTCGCTGACAGCTACGCTTTAGAGACTTTTATTAAAAGAAAAATCTGCATATACCTGTTTAAACAGTTCGAAAACGCCAATTGGCAACGGAGCCCCCTTACCCCCGCCTCTCTAATGAATTAGAGTTTTCCTCTCATATTTAAAGGATTTGAGTCGATGAGTTCAGCAGCGCCAGCCCTCCTTCTCCGGGAGGTCACAGAAAATGATGTTTCCCCAGAGGTAAAAAACGTAAACCGGACTCAAGAGCTATTTCCGCCCGGCAAGCCCCTGGTAACAATTTGTCCCCAAGACAGTGACACTCCCGGGCCCTACGCCATAATTTGTCCCGCACTTCCGCGAATTCCCTTAAGCCCCAAATATGGCCCCCTGGAAGTGCAGACCCTGCTTCCTCGCCCTCAAGCCCGTAAGAAAACCCCCGCAAACCCGCAAGCTGCCTCATTATCGTCATTACCCCAGATAAAACCGTGGGTAGCAACGGCCGTGAAAACCATATTCGAAGTGTTTTCTGGCCGCCGCTCCGCGCAGGCGGTAACCAACTGGTTTACCCCCGAGTTACAAGGATCCTTCTTGGCATTAGCACGCAGCGAGCGCCATCGTCCTCTGCCTACAGCTATTCAAATCCGCCGAATTCTCTGCCGCAAAGCCGGGATCGGGACTGAGGGCGGCGGCGCCTTCGAAGTGGCAGTGAGCATCAGCGATGGCTCCCGGGTACGGGCGGTGGCGATGCGGATCATCCCCTGCGGCGAAAAATGGAGAATCTCCGCGCTCGAGATCGGGTGAACGCATACGCCAGCAGCTGCGGGCAAGCCATCAGTTCCGTATGGGTTTACCTAGGGATTCCCCGCCCGATTACCGCACGCCCAGCCACAACGAAATTTCTAAAGTACCGCTAGCCCCGGAGTTAAAAGCCCTCCCCGGAAGGATTAGCGACGCTTCTTACGCTTCTTTTGAGCCCGGCGCTGAGCCCGGTTTCCGCCTTGCGCAGCAGTTTGCCGCGCGGCCTCGGCACCAAAAGCGGAGCCTTGCCCAGAAGCTCCCGCGCCAGCCGGCACCGTTTCCGAGGATTCCTTATGTCCGGTATCCCCCATCACCGAGCCTTCCGCTAGCGCCTTCTTCTTGGCTTGTTCAGCCTGCTGCTTTTCGGCCTCTAACTGCTGCTCATAGACCTGCTGGAACTGGTGGGCAAAATTGAAGATCCCGGTCACGGTATCTTCACGCACCTGTCCCATCATGTTTTCGAACATGAGCGCGCCCTCGGACTTATACTCCACCAAGGGGTCACGCTGTCCCATTGCCCGCAGGCCAATCCCCTCTTTCAGGTAATCCATCTCATAGAGGTGCTGCTGCCAAAGGCGATCAACCGTAGCTAGCAAAACGCGACGTTCCAGTTCCGCCATCGGCTGGTCTCCCAGCTGATCAATCGCAATTGGGTTCTCATTGACCTGGTCGAGAATCTCTTCATAGGCATCGGCAATATCGTTTTGCAGCATATTTTCCAGCTCGGAAGCCGAAATATGTAGGAAAGAGCCGTCCTCGTCTTTGAGCTCCGAGAGGGAGGCACGCACCGGGTAAACCGCGCGCAAATTGTTCCACAGTGCTTCTAGATCCCATTCATTGGAATCGGCGCCTTCACCGGTAGTATGGGTGACCGCTTCTTTTATCAGCGTGCGCAGGTAGGAAGGAATCAGCTCATCGAGATCTATTTCCTTTTGCAGCACTTCTTGACGTTCGGTATAAATCAGATCACGCTGATCGGTCATTACGTCGTCATATTTGAGGACGTTTTTACGGATCTCGAAGTTCTGCGCTTCGGTTTGATGCTGCGCGGATTGGATACGCCCGGAAACCATCTTGGATTCTAGCGGCAGATCCTCCGGGTAGAGCGAAGAATTCATAAAGCGGGTAACGAACGCCGCCATATTCTTCATCATCAACGGATCGTCCATTGCCAGGTAGAAGCGGGATTCCCCGGGGTCACCTTGACGACCAGAACGCCCTCGCAACTGGTTATCAATGCGGCGCGCATCGTGGCGTTCAGTACCGAGGACGTAGAGTCCGCCCAGGTCAACTACCTCTTCGTGTTCGTCGGCCACCTCGGCCTCGGCCTGAGATAGAGCATCCGACCAGGCTTCACGCCACTGTTCGGGAGTTTCTTCCGGATCCAGGCCCTGCGCACGCAGCTTCTGATCTGCGATATGTTCCGGGTTGCCGCCCAGCATAATGTCGGTACCACGCCCCGCCATATTGGTGGCCACAGTGACCATGCCTTTACGTCCGGCATCAAAAACCACCTGGGCTTCATGGGCGTGCTGTTTAGCGTTCAGCACATTGTGCGGTACCCCGGCCTCATCCAGCATGATGGAAAGCTCTTCCGACTTGGCCACATCGGTAGTACCCACCAGAATCGGTTGGCCTTTTTCGTGGCGTTCCTTAATATCGCTGACAATCGCCTTGAGCTTGCCGCGGCGGGAAGGATAAACCAAATCCGGCTGATCGATGCGGATCATCGGTTTGTTCGACGGAATCGGGATTACCCCAATCTTGTAGGTGTTCATGAACTCGGCCGCTTCGGTTTCCGCGGTACCGGTCATGCCCGCGAGTTTGTTGTATAGGCGGAAATAGTTCTGCAACGTAATGGTGGCCAGGGTCTGGTTCTCGGCTTTAACCGGGACGTGTTCCTTGGCCTCAATTGCCTGGTGCATTCCCTCGTTGTAGCGCCGACCTTCCATCACGCGCCCGGTATGTTCGTCAACGATTAGCACTTCCCGGTTGCGGACAATATAGTCACGATCCCGTTTGAACAGCTCTTTCGCTTTGATTGCGTTGTTGAGGAAGCCGATTAAGGGTGTGTGGGAGGCTTCGTAGAGGTTCTCGATTCCTAAGAAATCCTCGACTGCGGCGATCCCCACATCGGTGACCCCCACGGTGCGTTTCTTTTCGTCGACCTCGTAATCCATATCTTTTTCTAAGCGCGTTACCAGGGAGGCGAATTTGTTGTACCACTGGTCTGCTTCACCTTGGGCAGGACCAGAAATAATGAGCGGAGTCCGCGCCTCGTCGATAAGAATCGAGTCCACCTCGTCCACGATCGCGAAATTGTGTCCTCGCTGGACGATATCCTCTACCCGCTGCACCATATTGTCGCGCAGATAATCGAACCCAAATTCGTTATTAGTCCCGTAAGTAATATCCGCTTGGTATTGTTTTACCCGCTCGGTGGGGGTTTGGCCATTGACGATACAACCCACGGTTAGCCCCAGGAAGCGATAAACCCGTCCCATTAGTTCGCTTTGATAGCTGGCCAGGTAGTCGTTGACCGTGACTACGTGCACGCCCTTGCCACTAAGCGCGTTGAGATAGCTGGGCATGGTAGCAACCAGGGTTTTACCTTCACCGGTTTTCATTTCGGCGATATTGCCGTTATGGAGGGCGATACCCCCCATTACCTGCACGTGATAGGGCTTTTGTTTGAGGACGCGCCAGGCGGCCTCCCGCACAGTCGCGAAGGCGTCAACCAGGATTTCATCCTCGCTTGCCCCGTTTGCCAGTACCTCTTTAAACTCGTCGGTCTTGGCTTTTAGCTCTTCGTCACTGAGGGCGGCGTATTCGTCCTCTTTCGCCACAACTTCGTGAGCTGTCCGGTCTAGGCGTTTGAGGATACGCCCCTCGCCCATGCGCAGGATTTTTTCAAAAAATGACATCAGTTCTCCCGTGTGTTCGCTCCGTTTACCGATTCTATATGGCTGCGGCAAAAAGTACGATTAGTTGTTTTAGTTTTTTCTTTAGGCTGAGCACCTGGTGGCGCGAGTTTTAGGCTCTGAGTTTGGCTCGCTGGTTTTTATGCTCCTAGTTTGCCCGCTGTTCTATGCCCCTAGTTTGGCGCGCAACTCCCGCGCCATATCGGTATCTTCCCAGGTGAACCCGGAACGCCCGAAATGCCCGTAGGCGGCGGTGCGCGAATAGATAGGTCGGCGCAGCGAAAGCCGGTCGATAATAGCTGCCGGACGCAAATCGAAAGTTTCCCGGACTGCCTGCAAAATCTGGGTCTTATCCGCTTTTTCGGTACCGAAGGTTTCCAGTTCCATCGAAACCGGGTGCGCCGAGCCAATAGCATAAGCCACCTGCAGTTCCGCCCGATCCGCAAGGCCGGCCGCCACCACGTTCTTGGCTACCCACCTGGCCGCATAGGCCGCGGAGCGATCAACTTTAGAAGCATCTTTTCCAGAGAACGCACCCCCGCCGTGGCGCGCCATACCCCCGTAGGTGTCGACGATCAGTTTGCGACCGGTAACGCCAGTATCAGCGGCCGGGCCACCCAATATGAAGCGACCTGCCGGGTTTACCAGGGTGCGGAAGTCACTGTCGTCAATCCACGGAACCTGGGCGATAACCGGATCTATCACCGCGGATTTTACTTCTTCACGCAGGTCTTTGAGGCTGACGGATGCTAGATGCTGAGTCGAAAGCACGATGGTGTCAAGCCCCACTGGACGTCCGTCCTCGTAACGTACCGTTACCTGGGTTTTCCCATCGGGGCACAGGTAGTCGAGGATTTTTTCGCGCCGAACTTTTTCGAGCTGCTTCGCTAGTCGGTGCGCCAACCAAATCGGGGCGGGCATTAAATCGGGGGTTTCGTTGCAGGCGTAGCCGAACATCATCCCCTGGTCGCCGGCTCCCTGCTGGTCAAAAGCATCTACCGCCGATCCTTCGCGGGTTTCCCAGGAATCTTGCACCCCTTGAGCGATGTCGGGGCTCTGACGGTCGATAGATACCAGCACTCCGCAAGAGTCTCCATCGAAACCAATATCAGAGGAGGTGTAGCCGATTTCGTTGATAGTTTCGCGCACCAGGGTTTGCAGGTCTACATATCCGGAAGTGGTGATTTCGCCGGCCAGATGTACCTGCCCGGTGGTCGCCATGACTTCCACGGCAGACCGGGCTTCCGGGTCTTGCTCTAGCAGGGCATCAACTATGGAGTCGGCGATGCGGTCACAGACTTTATCGGGGTGTCCGCTGGTTACGGATTCAGAAGTAAAAATCGACTGCTTTGGGCTCATGGTTTCCAGTTTATGGCAGGGCTGGCGGTTGCGGGAATTGGGAGAGACGTGAGCGGAGTTAAGCGTCAGAAGTCACCATAATGGGTTCCACACTGGACTATGCGCAACACCTCGCCATCGATTTTGAACACCAGGCGATTTTTTTCATCGATGCGAGCGCTCCAGTATCCAGAAAGATCTCCCCGCAAAGGTTCAGGTTTACCTATGCATTTGTACCCGTTACGGTCAATTGACTGTATTAGCTTCAATATTCGTCTCACAGTTTTCTTGTCTTGTTTCAACCAATACTGAAATTCTTCCCAAGAATAATCTGTCCAAGCCTTAATCACCAGGCAAAACCTCGTGAATGGTACCGCCAGTTTGTTCCATTTGTGCTATTGAACTGCGCAAACGCTTCATATTTGATTCTGAATAGAACGGATCAATAGCCACCTCGAACGGGATCCGCTTCTCCCGCACCACCTTTGCAGCAAACATGGTGTAGGCGCTGGTAGCTGTAAGCCCCAGTTCTTTACACGTGGCTTCAAGAGATTTTTTCAAACTAGCATCCATCCGAAAATTGACAGTTGCTTGTGCCACTTCAACCACTCCTTAAATACAAATCTCAACTTCTGAAGTATATATTAGAGGTTTTGCAACACAAATGGAATAGTTTTTTACATTTTGCACTCAACTGCCGTCACTTTCACCAGCCTGAGACCCCCCACTTACGTGGGCTCCCACCCCCTTAGTCGGCCCTGGAGGGTGTTTTTGTCACCTTCTCCGCGCCGGAGGGTGATCTGGTATCGGGAGGGTGTTTTTGTCCGGGGAGGGCGATTCTGCGCGCTCTCACAAGCAGTTCCAGGTACAACGCAGACAGTTCCACCCTCCCGCGACATTTCCGCCCTCCTAGGACGCTTCCACCCTCCAGAGCGAATTGTTGGACAGTCAGTTCCAGATCCTGCGCGGCGTTGAATAGACGAGAGTACGGGGCGCTCGAAAAATGGCAATAAGAAAACATTTATCTGAACTTAATCCAGATTTGACGATCCATCTCGGAGCGATAACATCGGCATATTTGGCGACATCCTGTGGATAACTTTGTTGCGTAATTCATCGAAATTGAAATTAGGAATGCGACACGAAAATTAGTTAAATTAAACGTACAATTTCGTTTATTTTTAAATATAACTAACTATTCTTTTGTAACTTTTATCGCGAAATCGGCATTTTTAAATGCTTTTAAGCATAAAACAGCACATTTTGGGCGTCGAGGCGACATTCGCGCCCCATAAAAATCCCGCAAAACCACTATCGCGACACACAGCTAGCTTGTGGCGTATTTCATATAGACTTTTAATTGCCTGCACGTTCACTCGGAGGCTGCCACACCTGTAAACCAACGATAGTAAGAATATCTGCAGGTTAAACACATAAGTGCCAGCAAAATAGAACCTGAGGCGGAGACTAGAATCTCAGGAATCAACAACGATGGAACCAGAAAACTCATTTTGATTTGCAAAAATACAGATTTAATACCTCAAGTGCGTATATAAAATCGTTATTTTGAGGGTCTGATCAGGGGCTATAACTCTTTAAATTCGCTTTGGGAGCATATTACGTGAAGAGTGCTTGTAATCGACCAGTTTGTGGTGTATGCGAACAGCAGCTCGTGAAGAACGGTAAGCGGAGAACAAAACTAGGAAGAATTCTGCGGTTTGCGTTGCAACGAAAAGTGAAACGCAAAATTTAGACTTGCAACGTAAATGCAACGAAACCATTTGCGTTGCACTTGCGCTTCTAATGCTCAGTTTTCAGCCCTGTCTACGCCACCACATAACACAGCGAACAATACAATCCGAGACAAGCAGCTATCCCCTCCCCTGTACCACAACGACACTCTACTCGTCTTTATTACCCAGCACCCGACCAGAATATGACACTACCTGTGGCAATAGACCGCTAGCACCCAGTAGCTGCCACTATTCCTCGGCACTGGATTCGCGCTCGCCGGTGGGTACTACCAGCACCGGGCAGGCCGCATGAGCCAGCACGGATTGCGAGGTGGAACCCATTAGTGCCCCTGTGAAACCGCCGCCTCCGCGAGTACCTACCACCACCAGGTCAACGGCGGTGGAAAACTCTGTCAGCAACGCCGCCGGGTTCCCATCCAAAGCATGAGAATGTACTTTCACCCCACTATCAGCGGTTTCTTCCTTACAGGTTTGTTTAAGCCCGTCACGCACATCCCGCAAGATGCTGTCACGATCGACCGTTGCCGGCAGCCAAGAAAGGATCCCGGCGGATGATGCCAGGGGAACCGCATCCACGGCGGTGAGTTCCGCGCCCCAGACTTGGGCTTCTTTGATGGAGCGGCGCAGGGATTTGCGAGAACGCGTGGAACCGTCAAATCCGATCACGATTTTCTTTACCGGCACGAATTGGTCATCCGTTTTCCGCCGAGGCACTACCACGACTGGACATCGAGAGTAGGCCGGCAAAGCCGAGGAGGTTGCCCCCAACAACCGGTCAGTGAACCCGCCGCCTCCGCGGGTGCCGACCACAATCAAATCGACTTGCTGTGACAGTTGCACCAAAATCGCGGTGGGGTCTCCGGCTTCCACCCGCCCTTCGGCCTGGTAGCCGCGTTTATTAAGGTGCGCGACAGCTTCGTCTACTACGGTTTGCGCGCTTTCGCGAATCGCATCATTGTCCACTACTGCGAATCCGGAATCCATGGACGCTGCCGTATAAGAGGGCAGCGCGTAGGCACATAATACTTGCAGCTTCCCGCCGCTTTGCTTGGCGCGCGCGCCCGCCCATTCCGCGGCCTCTAAAGATTCTGGGGAGCCGTCAACCCCCACTAAGATAGTTTCTGTTCCCGACATGTCTGCGTCCCCCTTCTGCTGCGCCCTTGCCTGCTTGTTTCTATTTTATAGGCCGGAGGGCGGGTTTGCTCTGAAATGAACCCTGGGCGCGGGAAGGGGATGGAAAGGGACAGCTTTCGGTGGAGCTTTTTTATTTTTTTGAGGGGACGCTTGGCGGGTTTTTCCCTGATCCTGATAGCTTTGGGGTGCGTTCGTTTATTTGCTTGGTCGCGCCGACTGGCGTGGTTATTTGGTTGGTCGCGCGCTGTGGCGTGCCCGTTTGCGTTTTGTCGAGCCTTTAAATTTTTTCGCTCTTTGGGTACGGGTTAGCCTGCCTATTTGCGCGTCATTTTCTGCCTGGTCTGGAGTGGTTTCTTCATCGCGTTTTTTACGGTCTTTTCGCAGGTAGCGAGCTACTATAACGCCTCCTATAGCCGAGATAATGATCGGGATGATCATCCACCAACGCAACGCGTCCCACCAGGTAGGGCCGTCTTCGTTCATCGGGGGCGCTTCCTTAAGAGCGATACGCTCAGCGGTCACTACCAGCCGGTGCGTGTTCAATCCGTAAGGAGTACACGTAAACAGGGTCAAAATATCCTTACCCGCTTTAGGCTCGAATAACTCTAACTGGGTGGGTTTAATCACGTGGATAGCACGGACTTTATAAGCCAGCTTCTGTCCTGCCACCTGCACGTAAGCAATATCACCAACCTTGACATCCCGCAGCCCGTCAAACAAGCTGGCGGTTCTCATCCCCGAATGAGCAGTAAGGACAGCGTTAACTCCTTTACCGCCAACCGGCAACCCGGTACCAAACAGATGCCCCGCGCCCCGAGCAATCGCGTCATCTTCGGTACCATGCCGCACCGGAAGATCTATTTTCGCTGAGGGCACCACTAGCCGGCCCATCACGTCCCCGGGCAAAGTACCTAAATATTCCTGGTACTCTTCCGACCCGGTTTTGGTCATCTTATACAGATAGGGGTCAAGAATCGGGATCCCCCGAATATTAGCGTTATACTCATGCGCCTGCTTGAGTAACGCCTGGGACTGATCAGGACGCACAGAAACCTGCTTCATTTCTTGCGCCTGCATCCTGGATATTTCCCCAATACGCACATTACCAACAAAAATAGCCACCACCGGATAAAGCAAAAGTAATGCTCCCAGCACCGTCAAAACAACAATCACAGCCTTACGCATCCCGGTCCCCTCCTCTCAAAACTGTAAACACTTCTCACCTGGCCACTCTGATATAACCCGGCTTTTTTACCCCACCCCAGGGTATCGCCATCCACCTTAGCGCCGTTTATTCTTAGGCAGTCTTGCCCCTCTTGCCTCACAGGTTAGCCCGCCTGCCGGTTAACCTGTCTGCCCGGTATCACCCACAAATTACGGGGTTAATACCCAAGTCTACGACAAAGAGCGTTTCCCGTATGAGGGCGCAAAGAAGGGGGCGGTGTAGCTTACTGCACCGCCCCCTTCTTTGGTCTTTTAGGGGCTATTGATCACTCTATTAATAGTATTCCTAGACCTGCGACTAGTCCTGACGGCGCTTAACGGTTAGCACCACACCAACAGACACTAGAATCAAGCCCAGAACCGAAACGAGCAAAATCCCCTGAGCACCAGTAAGCGGCAGCCCCGGGTTCTTGTAGTTAGTAATCTTGACCAGACTACCGTCACCTTCGGCAGCAGTAGTCAAATCGGCAACCGCACCAGCTTTGGTCAGCGAGAACTTGACCGGCTTCGGCAAAAGCTGGTAACCAGACGGAGCCTTAGTCTCCACCAAGCAGTAAGGATGCTGATCAGTTTCAGGAACCTCTTTGCCATCAACAAAGTTAGTCAAGTGCAGACCCTTGATACTAATCAAACCATTTTTGCCGGTAGCCTCAGAGGTCTTGATTTCATCACCATAACTAGAACAATCCTTATTAGCAGAATTATCCAGGTGAACACTAAACTTAGCGCCAGCCAAGACGCCGTCATCTTTATTAACTTTCTTGATCACGATATCGCCGAACTTGGTTTCAACCTTAGAAGAATCAATACCCTTAGACCAGCTATTCGGGTAGAGCTTGGCCTGGTTAGGAATAACTCCAACCGCAGAATCCTTCTTCACATTAGCAGTAAGCTCTAGCTCTACTTTCGCGCCAGCAGCGATAGTATCCAAAGTAGTACCCTTAAACGATACCGTCACCTTATCCTGCGCAGGATTACCAGTTGCCTCTTTAGTAACCTGGTAACCATTCTCACCCTCAGTAACCACTTTATCGTTTACTTTCACGGTGACCGACTTGTAAGTCAGGTTAGGATCTAAAGTATCAACAATCTTGTAAACCCCGCCCAAGTCTTCTCGGTTGATCCCGTCCTTACCGTTAGTATCAGCACCGGTAGAAGTAGTAGAAATCGTGTAAACGATATCATCACCGACGTTCTTACCCGCGTCCTTAACCGTCTTAGTTAAATCATTAACCTGGTTCTTCGGGTAAACATGCACGTCCTTGTTCAAACCAGTGCCATCAGGCTTAGTCATCGGCACAGAAACCGCGAACGGAGCCGCCGGAGTCACCTTAGCCTTATCAACATCACCATCAGCAGTCTTAAGATTGCCAGAATCCTTCAAATTCTCGACGACTACATAAACACCATCAGCCAAACCAACGTTGGGAACAGTAAAGACCGCTTCGCCCTGCGCGTTAGTAGTAGCAGAAGCCGGAGTAGCAGCCTCTAAAGTGTAGTTCTTACCATCAACCTGGATACCTTTTTCTACCACGTCACCTGGCAGAACCATGTTCCCAATCTTGGAAGCAACCGCTACCCCATCATTAGTAGAAACATCAACATCTTTAACCTTGTAAAGATCAAACTTCACACCCTCCAAAGGCTTCTGCGAAGTCAAGGTCTTAAGCTGCTCCTCGGTAAGTTTCGTACCATTATGAGGCAAACTACTAGTAGCACCCAGATACTTATGCACCGTAAGCGAATTCCACTCTGCAATCACAGCGCTGGCGGCGCCAACACCTGCCAGCCCCATAAAGGTCATCACCATGCCAGTCAGCACGGCCAGTAACTTTTTTTTACTCACTTTCTCTTCCTTTCAAATAGAGTAAATACAATAGCAATCCCTAACACCAGGCACCCTAGAAGCAACACTTCTAAAGCACCGGCATATCCCGACAAGGGAAGCTTCCCCTCCGGGTAGTTAGTAACGGTCAGGGATCTATCCCCGCCACTAACAGTATTAACATTACCCTTACCACTGGCAACGGTCACTTTCCCGTCACCATCAACCGTGAACTTAACCAGCTGCGGCAATAGGGCGTAACCCTTATTGGTCTGGGTTTCCTTCAAAACATAGTTTTGACCAGGCAAAACCTTGAACTTAACTATTCCGTCCGCCCCAGTAGTCAAAACTTGTGCCGGCCCGCTATCGCCCTCGCGGGAAAGCTCAAACACCACGCCCGACATCGCCTCGCCCTTATCCGAAACCTTATGCAGCCCAATCTCAACCTCGGCGCGCTCGTTATAACGCACAAACGTCACTGTCGGGTTATCCCCGGTCAAAGTAACCTTCGAGACCTCATCCGATACCAGGTAACCGGATGGAGCCTTAGTCTCCTGCACGGCGTATTCCTTATCGAAATCCAGACCGGTAAAGGTAGCCAGACCCACCTCGTTAGTAACCAGCTTCTGGGTAGACCCATCAGGCTTCGTCAAAGTAAACTCCGCACCCTTTAGGGCTTTACCAGTTTCTTTCGATAGCTTCGAAACCGTGATCCGACCAGTGTTCTTGGTGTTGGGAACCTCCATAGTGATCAGACCAGTAAACCCCTCCAGCGTGGAGTAATCGGATACTTTCACCGATATCGGGTTAGATTTAGCGATATAACCCTTAGGAGCCTGAACCTCTTTCAGCTTATAAACCTTGTCCGGGTCCAGCTTGACCGATGCCGAAAGCTCTACCAAACCGTCCTTACCAGTAGTAAGATCCCTAGCGACCTCGGTAGTCTCGTCCTCTTCAAAAAGGGTGAACTTGGCGCCAGACAGCGGGATCACCACATCAAACGTGTCAGCAACCAAACCAGGCCGCTTAAACGCGCCCTTATTCTCGGCCACTACCTTATCCGCAGCATCAGAAGAAACCCCCCTCACCAACGGCTCAAACTTAAACACCCGCAAACGAGAAGGATTATTATTCGCCGTCCAAGTAAACTGCTGCGCCTTATAATCATCAACCACAAACTCAAACGCCGCGCTCGGATCCACAAAATACCCGGCAGGAGCCTTTAGCTCCTTCACCCGGTAAACCCCACCAGCAAGCCCAGTGAACTCTGCTTGACCAGTATCACCAGTAGTTACTTTCTTGATCGGGTCGGCCGGCCAAGAACCATCCGGGTTCTGTTTAAACAACCCAAACTCGGCGCCGACCAAGAACTTGTCAGTCTCGTCAGCTGTCGGGTCAACCTTGGTGACAACCAATGAAGACTCTTGTTTTTCTTCCTCGTTGGGTACTAACAGTTCACGCTGCTCAAACAAACGGTTGCCGTCAGCGTCCAAAAGCCGCCCATCCGCGCCAACCTGGAAATACAACGGTTTCTCATTCTTGATATAACCCTCAGGAGCCTTAGTCTCTACCAAGGTATAAACCTGATTAATCTCCAGATTATCGAGGATGACATTAGCAGCCGATCCCCCGGTAGTCACCGACCTATCAAGGTTGCCAGTCCCCTTTCCTTTATAAAGGTTAAAGGTCGCGCCCGCCTTAATCACGCCGTCACCGCGATGCCACTCACCAAAGGCCTTACCCTTACCGGCCATGCCCCGCACGCCGAGCTTCGACAGGGACACCGCGCCTTTATCGTTCTTGATCTGGCCGTTAACTCCCAGCTTCAGATCCAGCCCGCGCAGGTTAGTACAAGTTGCTTGGCTGCAACTAGTAATGGTGAAATCAATCGGCGCAATCGGCTGCAGGTGACGATCACCCGGATTCTCCGTTAGCTGCCATTTACCGGCAGGAATGTTGTAGAACTTTACGTCACCGTCATCGTTAGAACGCACCGTGATCGGAGCGGAGTTCGGCACAAACATGGTGCCATCGTTCTGTAGCACCGGTTGCGGAGTGATCGTGAATTCAATACCCGCTAAAGGCTGACCGTTCTTATCCACTTTCTTAAACTCGGCAGTACCAGTAACCGGCTCAAGAGGATACCACTTGCCAATATTGGTAACATCAGGCAGTTTAATCTTGTAGGTGCCGGTAGTGGAATCATAATTGGTGGCATTAAAGTCGGTAGCAGACAGCATATATGCCTTATCGGTAATGGCATATCCCGTGGGAGCTTCGATCTCTCGCACCGTCCACCCCGGGGTGGCAGTCACATTCGTGAACTTTACCCGGCCGTTAGAGTCCGAGATGGCACTGGCTTGCAGCGCTCCCTCTTTATCGTAGAGGCCGAATTTGGCTCCTGCGAGCAGTTTCTTCTGCGCTGTCTGTAATGGTTCAGCTTTGTATCCGTACTTGGTCAGCTCGATATTTACCGCCGGCGGCACCAGGGTGTTAATCACCGGGTTAGATTCCAGTTTGCCTTCGTGTGAACTATGCACACTCCAGAAATCATTGATTGCCTTTTTGCCCAAATGCTCTTGGGAACGCGGATCCGCACCCACCGGGCCAGCAATCATCGGTACCGTGATCCGTACTTCGCTGCTCGGCTGCTGCGGGTTGTTATTAGTAAATTTCAACCCCGTTACCGTCGGGCAGGGAGCGCTCTGCCAGTTGGCGCGATCTAGGTTATCTTTCGCGATACCAGTATCGCAGGTATAGAAGGTATTCCAACCGTTAGCTGCGGTGCCATCTACCATTTCGAAGCTGATTTGCCCGCTGGGATCGTACTGGTTTATCAGGGTGGAACCGCTGCGGGCAGGGGTACCTGCCACTGGTAGTAAGTCATAGATCACCGGATTTTGCTCCGGATTAGTTCCGTAGCCGAGGCGAAGCTGATAATCGAATTTCGCTCCCCCGACAGTCTTAATCTCGGTAACCCAGGGCGCGTTTGGCTTGCGCTCCTTAATCCGCTTGTAGATATAGGTTTCATCCCCTACAGCTACTCGGGTAGTGTTTTCCGCTCTTGACCACGTTCCAGAACCGGCAATCGGGTCTTTGACCGTGGTTGCCCATCTGTCTTTGTTTCTATCGCTTTTGTCTTCTGGGTACTCAACCTTACCTTGAGCATGCACGAACGCTTCGTTAATGATGTCACCGTCGATAACACCCCTGGTAATAGTGGTCTCTAGCTGTCCCACACTGTATACCTGGCTGGGATCCGTGACCTGGTCCGCTTGGAAACGAACCGCTACGCGTCCTGTCCCATTGAAGTTAGAAAGAATCTGGTAACGGGCTCCAGGTAGTTCCGCAAACGTTTTAGTCAGCGTCACCCGGTTAACTTCCAAGCCTCTAGGTAGCACATCTACCAGCTCAAAACCGGTTAAGGGATCACCATAATCGGTTTCTAGCTCCGCGCCCACGGTATAGGTACCGGTTTTACCGGCGAGAGTTGCCTTGTCAAAAGTGTTGACTTTGCGAGCTTTAAGCTTCTTGCCCTCGGGCAGCACCTTGACATGATCCTCTTTAATACGTTTTCCGCCCTGTACCTTATTTCTGAGGTCGGCTTGGCACTTCAGCTCCTCACAGAGGTTGCTATCCGGGTTGCGCAGCTTGGTGTGAATCTTGGTAATAGTTTTTTGTCCTGGCTGCGTAGCCTTAACGCTGCGCCACCGCAACTGGATGTTCTGGTAGGAGGTAAGATCCTCCGGCAGGTCGATCCGGTCAGTTCCCGTAATGCCCATGGAATAAAGAACTTTATATTTATCCGGTTCGCCAGTGGGACTAATAATCTCTAGGGTGCCCCCCACAAATACCGGGTCAGGGGTAATACCGGTGTACTGCAAACGGTCATCAAGGTCAAAGTCCCTAAGATTTAGGGTGACAGGGGTATCCGTAATGTTATTGGTCAGTACATTCCAATCGATTTCAAGAGAGCGATCTTGCTTAGTGTCGTAGATTACCGCGGCTCCATCACGGAAGTGCGGGCCAGCAGCAACCTTCGTTAGGGGAACCCCTGGAGGTGCAGTCTCCATCGGCTTATAGAAGCTGAAGTTAGTATCTGCCGCCCCCGTAAGCAGCGGTTCTTTCGGACCTTGCTCCTCGGGAGTGAGGGTGAAATCGGCGTGGTTATCAATCCGTTTTTGTTTCTTTGCCCCCGGGAAATGCAACTTCAAGCTACCTAGACCGGAGCTCTCCGTATGCAGACGTTTTTCGGTATTGGTGTAGGTGAGGGTGACCCCATCTTCCCCTAGCTCCCACCCCGGGTTTTCAGAGGCTACGAACTGGGCGCGTGCCTGGGTTCCATCAGTCTTGGTGTATAGCGGCAGCTGATCCTCAATAGTGTAACCCCGCACGTTCCGCATCAAATTCTTTACTCCAAAAGTAAAGGTGACCGCGTTATTGCCAGAGGTGCTGACGTCCCCTTCCGGATCGTCATCGTAGTCCCTGCATACGGCAAGATAACAGCCCACTGTATCCTTCGTGAAAGAAGGCAGCGGATAGTATCCCTTAAGGTTCACCGGTCCCGGTTTAGATTCTGGGTGAGGGGTCAACACATACTGCTTCCCGTCCGCGGCAGTATCCACCAGTTCCGCTTTGACCGGGAAAACCGCATCCGAGGCGGTGATCCTCTTTTTTATACGCCAGTAAATAGGAATACTGGTTCGAGTCGAGCTATCGTAATTCGGCTTCAGTTTAACTTCCAGCACTCCCGGAGCAACTACTTTAACTGAGGTAAAGAATTTGCTGGAACTTTTATCCCAATCCGCAACTTCTACCCGGGTAGGATCATAAGTTAACCGAATGACCCCATCCTTAACTACCGAGGTTCCGGCGTCCCCACCGTAGGTGAGGTCAACGCGCATATTATTACCGAATTCCTCTTCTAACTCATTGGACTCAGGCCAGCCAGGCTGGTTTATTTTTCCAGTCAAATTCAGACGCGCATAAGAGCCCATCATCTCTGCCGGAGCCTTCTGGTAACGGAAAACTATGTCCTTGTCGTTTCCGTCTAACTTAATGGTCTGGCTAGGAGGCAGCGAATAGCCCTTAATCATCGGCGGCACTAGCACATAATTCTGGTTGCTATCGCCCTCTTGACTGCTAATTGGGCGGTTTATTTCCGGTGCCAACGGCTGACCGGTTTCCTGATCAAGGTAGCGTACCCGCACCTGAGAATCGGTGAGGATAATGACGTCGTTACCATAGCCAGTAGTATATCCAGAAACATTATTGGGGTTCTTACCCGACTCCGGTCGCAGATATATAGGCCCATTAAGACCGCCGTAGGTAGTATTAGAGCCAGCGCCGCCTTTACCCCAACCTACGCCTGAGAACATTTCTACTGCATGTTCTAGATGATCATACTGCTGACCGTCATGAATCAGGGGAGCATCCGGAACCGTAAATACCATTCCTCGCGGAATGTTCGAGGAAAAAGTATCAGGCTCGATGTAGTACAAATTACCAAGAGAATCCGGGAGAGCGGTGATATTATTTTTACTTTTCTCTTTGTCTATATCCTTTGACTGCGAGTTAGAGGTAGAATACCCAAAAACATTAGCACGAGGGTCCCAGCGGGATATAGGTGCTCCCCGCTCACGCCCACCTAAGATCGATATCTTGCCCCAAGAATCCGGTATCGCCGTCAACTCATTATTGGCAAAAGCCCCATAGTGAATTTCGGTAACCTCACCCCAGGAACTGGGTAAAGCCTTGAGCCGATTATCCAAGAAACTGTACCTTCCGATTACAGTAATCTTGCCCCAAGAGGGTGGCAGAGAAACTATTTCATTGTTTAAGAACGCACCACGGGGAATCTGAGTAAATGTATCCCAAGGAGCGGTCAGAGCCGTGATTTTATTATCTTTGAAACTCTCGGCGCCGATAGTAGTAACGCTACCCCACGAATCCGGCAGACCGGTGAGGGCATTACCCATAAAAGCCTGAGCCCCAATAGTCTTCACCTTCCCCCAAGAAGAAGGCAGGGATTGAATCTGGTTAATATTAGTACCGGTATTTGCCTCAGACGGGTAACAACGGTAATCGGGATAAGCGTTATCTTTATAAATGTTCTTACCCGCAAAAGCACAAGGTTCAATGGTGGTTACACTGTCCCACGAGTCCGGAAGTACCGTGAGGTTATTTCGCACGAACGAGTTCTTACCGATAGTGGTCACCGATCCCCAGGCGGGCAGCGAGGCCAGTTGGTTATCGTAGAAAGCCTTTTCGGGGATAACGGTTATCTTGCCCCAGGAGTCTGGCAAAGAAGTTAACAGGTTAGAAGCAAAACTACTCGTGCCTAGTCGAGACACGTTTTCCCAAGAATCTGGGAGTTTAGTTAGTTTGTTTTTCTCAAATGCATAATTCCCAATGCTGGTAATTGCCCCCCAAGCTGGCAGCGAAGCTATCTGGTTATTATTAAACACCCACGAGGGCAGAGAGGTAATCTTACCCCAGTTAGCAGGTAACGCAGCGATTTTATTATTCGCGAACGCGGCTTCACCCACGCTAGCGACTTCATCCCATGAGTCAGGGAGCGCAGTTATTTGATTATTTTTGAACGCGGAGTCAGCAACTTCCGTAACCTTACCCCATGCGGGTAAGGAAACTAACTGGTTGGATTCAAAAACGCTATAGGGTAAAGAGGTGATTTTCCCCCAAGAATTCGGCAGCGCAGTCAGCTTATTGTTGTAGAAGGCATGCCTTCCCAGAGTAGCTACTTTCCCCCAAGAATCGGGAAGGGCAGTTAGCTGGTTCCCGAAAAATGCTAGTTGACCAATACGAGTTATGTCGCCCCAAGAGTCCGGCACCGAAACTATTTTATTGCCTTTAAATACACCCTCCCGAAGCTCGGTAATCTTGCCCCAGGGTGCTTCCAGCGCTGCAATATTATTGTCGCTAAAAGCGTCTTCACCCAGATAGGAGACATCCCCCCATGATTTAGGAAGGGTGGTTAGCTGGTTACCGGTAAATGCTAAATCTCTAATTGTTTCGACTTTGCCCCAAGAATCCGGCACCGCGGTAAGTTTAGAGCCTGAAAAGGCTCGCATTCCGATGTATTCTATACTCCCCCAAGAATCTGGCACCGAAGTCAAAGGCGTCGATCGGAATGCGTCCTCGTAAATAGAGTCAATCGGCTGTCCTTTATCACCGACAGTCGGCCAGCACCAATCTGAACTATTCTTAGTCTTACTGGCTCTATATTTGGCTAACCCCTCAGCACTAAAGCCAGCTATAGAGTTCCACTGTTTGTCTTTCGAATCAGTCCAGGTCTTATATTTGAAGTCTTTTACTTGCCAGCCGGGGCAGATAGTTTTTTCTGGCCAATCCGGACCTACTGCCACCTTGCCCTTAACGGTCTTAGTGCGCCCCTTAGAATCCTTAGCGGTGTAGTAGACATCGTAGGTAGCCTCTTGCACACTGGTGTCAATCGATTCGGGAGAAACTGTCAGGGAATCCGTAATATCATTCCCGTCAGTGTCCGTCGCGGTTACCCCTGCCAGCAAAGCCGCTTTGGTACCGTCACCGCCTTTGGAAATATGCTTTACAATTTTCCCGCTGATCTTGGGCGAGCAATCGGTTTTCTTGTACTTAAAAGTGACCTCATTGTCTGCCCCGGCCTGCGGGGTTATCTTTTGAGAATCTGGGGTTACCGCGTAGCCAGTCAGCTGCGGTGCCTCAATAGTGTTTTCTTCGCCCGCGAAATAGACCCCGTCCGGCTCCGTGAACTCACTTTGCAAAACCTGGGGGCTGCGCAAAGGTTTATTAGTATCCGCATCAATGTAGTTAATGGTGATCGAGACCGCATCCCCCGCAGCCACCTGACCAAACCCGGACTTGTACTTTTCGGACTTTACCGCGGCCGGGAGCGGTTGTTGCCTATCAGCCTTTTCCAGCACCACCCAACGCTTATTATTCGCAAACACTTCCGGACCAAACTCGGTGACAGTAGATGGAATCTTTACTTCTTTGATTTGGTTACCGCTAAAGGCTTCCTGCCCGACTTTCACCAGCTTAGACGGAAGCGTAATTCCCTCGAGCTTGTTATTAGCGAACGCACTGGCACCAATCTCGGTTACCGTATCTGGCAGTTCCACCGTTTCCAGCTCATTATCACGGAAAACATTCGCCGAAATAACAGTTACCGGCGCGCTCTTAATCTTTACCGATTTCAGGGCGTTATCGGCGAACGCGCCCTCACCAATAGTTTCCAGCGTGGAAGACTCAAAAGCCGTCAGCTTATTCTTCTGGAATGCGCCCTCACCAATAATCTTCAACCCCGGCGCGGTAAGCCCCTCAATCTGGTTATCGTAAAAGGCGCGATCAGCAACCTCAGTAACCGAATCCGGCAAGGTGACCTTCGTGAGTTTCAGCCCCGAAAACACGCCCTCCGCAATCTTAGTAGTACCCGCCGGGACAGTCAGTTCTTTATTAGCCTCCAGCGCGGCCTTGCCTTTATCTGTCAGGCCGGTGAGCTCCGTTCCATTGAAAGTGAAACGGTCGTCAGTTGGGGGCACCCCCCCCCGCATCGGATCTGGAACGCGAAGTGCTTGGGGAACGCCGGCATTAGGCTGCTGGAAATTGAACTGTTGCGCCTGGTTATTGGCGGTGGCGGCGGTGGAGTGGTTAGTGTTGCTGGTGGAGTGGTTGGTGTTTGCAGAAGACTTTGCGGACTTTTTGCCGGTAGAGTTCGCGGTAGCAGAAGTAGCTTTACTGGCGTTGCTTTGTTCAACTGCGGGCGCCGTCATCGGCACGATCACCAGCAATGTTGACAACAACAGCCCTAAAACCGACAGCGAAGCAATAAGCCTTCTGCTAACTACCTTACTTGCCACGTTAACACCTCTACTATGAGCCAGCCACCGAAAGTTACAGCTATTCCTCAACTCAACAAATTACTCCTCAATGATAATAAATTAATCTCTTTTCCACAACGCTTCGGGCGAGTTATTTCTGCAAACTATTCAAAGTTTTCTCGCATGTTCGTACAATTGTTTTAGATTTTTTCTGACCTGAGGACATTCGTCCTATTAAGCTCAGATTATAAATGGGTTCCAGATTGTCGGTAGGCGTCGGGTTGGCTGTAGTTGTCGGATTGTCTACGTGTCTCGGGTTGTCAGATTGTCTATATGTCTCGGATTGTTCATATAGGTCAGATTGTCTGCGTGTCCCAGAGCATCTACCCGTACCAGATTGTCTGCGTGTCCCAGATCTTCAGTGCATCCCGTAGCGCCTACACTCCCCACATCGTCAGTGCGTCCCATATTGCCCATGCGCACCAAACGCCCGCGCGATCCCCTCATCAAGGGACTACTAATTAGGAGCTTCCTCAACAGCACCCCTAAATTTCGTCTCCGGAGGGTGCTCTTGTCTCCGGCGGGTAGACCGATCGCCGGAGGGCGAATATGTTTTTGGAGGCCATTCCTGTCCCCGGAGGGTGATTCCGTCACTGGACGGTCAATTTGCCGTCGGAGGGTGCTTTCACCAGAATCCACCAGTACTTTCCGCCAAACACGCAACCATTCCACCCTCCCACGGCAAAATCGCCCTCCCACGGCGAAAACACTATCCCGAAACAAATCACTCTCCCGAGACAAGCGCGCCCTCCTCGCAAAAGGAATCAGCACTATATATAAGGTCAAACGCATCGATTCCACCCCCTGCGCATCCCCGTTCTCCCCGTCCTCGAAAGCTAGCTTGCCGCCGGAGGGGGGATCTGTCTTCGGAGGGTGTTTACGTCCGTAGAGGGTGCTCCTGCCGCTCGAGAGCGAAAACGACGCTACGTACCTATACTCAAAATCCGAGACACCTCAAACTATGTGAGTGTAAAGAACCAATAACACAGAACCTCGCCAAAATGGGAAATGAAAAAAACAGGAAACATAATCTATATACGAGAAAAGATGCTACAGCGAGCCTTGATATTCGGTACGGTTACCGCCTATACTCGAACCGATAGATCCCCGGTCAGGCCTCTTACCCCGCGCGGGTAATGCCCAAATGACCGGGGCCTTTATATTTCCCGGAGATACTGATGGATAAGCCCAGGCGCAGCTATACCGAACAGGTAAAGCTACTAGCTAGCCGCGGTATGCGGGTAGACGATGTAACCACAGCTGAAGAGTTCCTCTCAAAGGTAAGTTACTATCGACTGTCTGGATATTTTCGGTATTGGCAGCGCGACGCCGCCCACGCGGACAACCGTTTTACTTACAATTGCTCCTTAGAGCGGGTGCGCCAGCTTTACGAAGCAGAACAAGCATTAATACTGGTCTGTGATGAAATTCTGCACCCGCTAGAAGTTCTTTTACGCACCCGTTTCGCATATATTTACGCCGAACTCATAGGCAAAACAGGTGAATTCGCGGCCGGAAAAGGTTTCACTGAACCCCACAGCCCCTCCGCTCCGCGTGTTGAAGAGTATGCGTTACGAGATCTCGACCGCAGTAAGGAAACTTTCGTGGCTCACTATCGCAAGACTCGCGAAGTCAGGAAAGGCTATTCAGTCAATGACTATACGGATATGCCCATATGGGTCGCGGTAGAGGCCTTTTCGTTTGGCACCCTCTCCCGGCTAATTGAGGCCTCGGGACAATCAGGAGTCCTTGCCACGTTAGCAGATTCAATGGGAGTTTCTCGCACCTATCTACCAGGGCAAATACGTTCTTTCGTATATCTGCGAAACCGCGTCGCTCACTGCGCGAAACTATGGAACCATTCCGTGCTCGATGTGCCCGGACTACCCTCAAATATTAGCAGGAGAGCGCAGCGACATCACCGAAAATTTGGAGACCACTCGGTTTACAAGATTTTTATCGCCCTGGACGAGGTGGCGAGGCGATCTGGCATCGCTAAAAACTGGCTGAGCGAACGGATCGATCCGGTACTGGACGGCAATCCACTTCTAGCAGCGGGAATTGCTACCCCGAAAAAATATGGGGAAATGTCGCCAGAGCTATTATCTGGCGAATGCTAGGTGGTTTTTTACTAGGGAGCAACTTAGAAGCATAAGGAGATAACGCGGGCGGTATACGTAATGCTCGCGGACTTTTCAGCTGAACCGGTTTTTCCCGCAGATTGAGGTGCGGACGGATTGTTGGAGAGTGTTTTATGAATGTTTCGTATTCTCCGGTAGATTCTCCCTCCCTCTGCAAGCACAAAGACCCTCCCGAGACGCGAAAATCGCGCCCGATATCCCGTATTTCTTACACTCCGGAGGGTGGATCTGCCTTCGGAGAGTGATGCCGTCACTGGAGGGTCAATTTGTCGCTGGAGGGTCTTTCAACCAGCCGCAACGCCCGGTCGCCTCATCCCGCGTCACCTTTCCACCCTCCCAAGAGAAAATCGCCCTCCCACGCCGATAACTCTATCCCGAAACAGAATCGTCCTCCTTAGACCAAACCCCTATTTGAAGCGCATACACCCTCCCGGGACGAAAACACCCTCCAGGGGCAAGATTCCCCTCCCGCGACTTCTAAACCAGACCTCCATCATCCCAGTCCCCAGCGGGCTTCACACCGAAAGTATCCTTGCCTGATTATTAGGAACAAGAGTTTGTTAACCGTAGCTGTCAAGGTAGAGCTATGTTTCCTGAACTCATCAGCACCCAGGCGTTTTCGCGGAGAGTCCTTGAAGACTCCCTAGCGAACGGCTCCCTAATTAAAGTCGGGCGCGGACACGTGATCAGGCCTTTGAAATCAGCGAACAAATGGCAGCGGATCCGCTACGTAAAGTTAGGGCAAATCGCCTCCCATGCCGCGCGATGTCACACTCCCCCGGTGTTTATCGGAGTTACCGCCGCCCTGCTGCACGGTCTGTCCCTAAAATCTCTGCGAGGTGATACTCCTATACACACCTCGACTAGGCATTTTGAAAAGAAACTGCTGCCAGCGTGGGTTGATGTCGACACTTCCCAAGGATGTCCTATCCGCACGCAAATACCTCCGACTCCCCTGATTTTCCATAAGATCACCCTCCCCAAAGATTCCACTAAATCTATCGGTCACCGAGTGCGCATCACCGACCTTCCTACGACCACGTTGCAATGTGCCGCCTGGCTCCCGGCCGGAAGCGCGCAAGCAGTTGCTGATTCCGCAGCTAGAAAGCTTATTCCGGAGTGGGGTCAGCTTGATCGGCGTGGCCGAGAGGCTTTCGCAGACCGGATTCCAAAACTGCGCGCGCAAATGACAAACCTGGCCAACAACTATCGAAAACGACTCGGAGCGCCTCAAGCTCGGCGAATCCTCGCAAATATGGATCCCCGATTCGAAAGCTACGCGGAATCTTTATTTCATGCCGCAGCTCAGTTAGCACAGGTGAAGCGGCTAATTCCTCAGTTTCAAGTTCAGATTTCTCCCGCTCAAAGCTATTTCCTGGATGCCGCCCTCCCGAAGATTCGTAAAGCTTTTGAAATCGACGGGATGCAGAAATATCGAAGCAACGATCCTCGCAAAGCTTTCGACGCTATCCAAGGGGAAAAACAGCGCCAAAGCAGGCTACAAAAACTCGGATGGCATATTTACCGATTCACCTACGAGGACGTGGCAGACACGCTAGGCTTCGCCAAATTCCTGTGGGAGCGGCTCGGCACCAGTTGGAACGGTGTGGCACTTCCTCCCCTTTATCGCTTGAAAAAGCCTGCCTTTAATATGTAGGGCTACGAGCGGCCGGATTCCACTATCCCTTTGAACAGTTTTTTGTGGTTTCGGGTCCTCGCGAGGAGTGGTTGCTTCATCCACGAAACAGATCAATCGCTCCCCTTATTAATCACTCCTCCTTAGCTCGTCCTCTTTATTCCGTCCATATCCTGTTGTTACCTATCCATCCGCGCCTCATAAGCATATTCATGCCCGAAAAGGACGAACTGCCGCCCTAATTAAAAGGAGTGCCTGCGCCCTCCTAACTGAATCGCAAAACCGCCCCTACCCATTCATCTACTAGGACTTATTTTTCTGTATGTTCTAAGTCCTTGGAGGGTGAAAATGTCAGGTGTGGACACATAAACAGGCAATATATGCGCCAGAACCACCCTCCACGCGTAAAAACACCCTCCCGAGACAGAAAGACCCTCCCAGGCGAGGAACAGAAGCGAACTGTACGGAGCGCTGATAAAAAGTCGGAGGGCAATTTTGTCTCTGGAGGGTGCAAATGTTGGGCAGCATCCCGTTACTAGGAAATATGCGCGACAGCAGCGCCCTCCACATGCAAAACCACCCTCCGGACGCAAAAATAACCTCCCGAGACCGAAATGCCCGTGCGCCTTAAACCCCCTCCCGAGACAGGAAGACCCGCCAGCGCGAGGAATATTAGGGGGGGGGATCGAAAAGACGAATTGTCTAGAGCTGGAGGGTAATCTCAGCTCTGGAGGGTGAAAGTGCCAGGCGTGGACACATAAGCAGGCAATATATGCGCCAGAACCACCCTCCAGACGCAAAAACAACCTCCCGAGACCGAAATACCCGTGCGCCTTAAACCCCCTCCCGAGACAGGAACACCCTCCCGAGACAGAAAGACCCGCCGGCGACGGGAAAAGTGAAGTAAGCAGCAACCGGGAAATAGCTAAAAAGATTGTGACCCGAGGAAATCTGTGGAAATCCCTCGGGTCACAATCATCAAAAAATATTAAGAATCTATCGGCGCTGCTTTATTAAGAATATTTTGGCGCAATCTTTGCGTAACGCTACCTTCACATAAGAGCCATAGATCTAGGCCAGCACTAAATATCAGGAACAGCAGTTACCACTAGCGCTCCGCAGCAGCGTACTAGCAGGCAGTCGCTACAGGCGAATAACCTTGAAGCTGTTCGAATAGATCGGCGCTACCTTTACAACGTCACCCGGTTTGGGAGCGTGGATAATCTTCCCACCGCCAACATATATAGCCACGTGACCTGATTTCCACAAAATGTCACCGGGCTGTGCTTGGCTGAGCGGCAACTTAGTTCCAGCTGCAGCAATTCCGCCGGTTGAACGAGGTAGCGAATACCCCAGTTGGCGGTACACATAACCCACGAACCCGGAGCAGTCGAAACCACTGGGAGTCTGGCCGCCCCAAACATAGGGCACACCCCGATACTGCATCGCTATTCCTACCGCAGTGCCATCAGCTTTGCCCAGGTCACGACCTACAAAAGTCTCGGTGGATTCCGAGGAAGAGCGCTGCGTGTTCTGGGTAGGCGCAGCCGCAACCGGAGCAGTACTTACCTTCGCGGCCACATTCGACTGCGTAGGATCCGCCACCGCAGAAGTAACTTCTTGGTTAACGGTCAGCTTCTCTACCGTGCCTTTTGCTAGTTGCGCAGAATCCACGGAGGTGGCGATCTGCTTGGCCGCAGTGGCATCTGCACTGGCGGGAGCCGCCACTACTGTCAGCGCAACCCCGGAACCAGCGAGCGCCGACAAGCGCTTGCCATTCTCGGAGCAAAACAGGGATTTCGCAGCTTGAGAAACCGGAGTAGAGGGGCGGCTCGGAGCGCGGTGACGCGCCTGGAGTTTCTGAGTCACGATGAGAGCTCTCCTAAAAGTGCTTATTTCGCTTTTGGCCGGAAAACTCTTCGGTAGCTACCCAAGCAGTTCCTCTGGCCGATTGGTCGTAACTAAATATAATGCTTCGATAACGGAATGTCACGTTTTGGTTACGAAAGTTTTTTAATCTTTCTCCGCGCAGCGACAGGCAAGTGGCTCGCCCCACAAAAACACGCGCCCTAAAAACCAGAAAATAGGCTGCAAAAATCAGTTATTACCGCAGCTCAAAACCTGTATTAAACAGGTCTAATCCCTATTAAATACCCCTTCGACAAACAGATGCTGCCCCAGGGACGTGTCCAGTAACACAGTTTTTTCCGTGTCGACCCCCATAACGGCAATCCGACCATTTTCAGGCTGCAGATTCACCTCTTTACCAGGTAAAATAGCCGCTTCATCAAAAAACGCCAACATTCGGGGCTCTGCTTGGATGGGTTCACCGATTCGCACGATTTTGGTAGCCACAATACCGCCATATTGTTCCACAATCTGAGAAATAGAAGTCCCCCGCCCCTCAATCCCGTCATGCCCGTCGGGAATCGGATTGCCATAAGGATCGGTAGACGGGTGATGCAGCAGATCTAGCAGGCGCATCTCTACCGCGGCAGACATTACATGTTCCCAGCGACAAGCCTCATCGTGAACCATTACCCAGTCCAGACCGATCAGATCCAATAACAAACGCTCAGCTAGACGGTGTTTACGCACCACTTCCCGTGCTAGCTCCACCCCCTGCTCGGTGAACTCGATCCGGCGATTATCAGCCAAATAAAGCAGACCATCACGTTCCATACGCGCAACAGTTTGGGAAACAGTGGGCCCTGAATGATCTAAACGTTCCACGATGCGGGCGCGCAGAGGCGGAACTCCGTCCTCTAGCATCTCGTAGACAGTTTTTAGATACATTTCCGTAGTATCAACCAGGTCACTCATTAATGCCCCTTATGCTGTGCCGTACGCGGGAGCTGTAACCGCGCAATTACCCGCCTTCAGGTTAACCCGCTAGCCGATATATTTTCCTTTCCCCCCGCATTATCTAGCACCATAGCGGCTAGATTCGCACCGATTTATGCACCTAGAGTAAGGTTTTCCCTATGGAGAACTTCATTAGCATTCCCGCAGATTTACTACCTGAAAACAAGAAATTCGGCGCTGGCCCCAGCTCAATAAGAAAAACCGCGCTTGCGAAAGTTGCCGCCAGCGATTTGCCCGGCACTTCGCACCGGCAGGCCCCAGTTAAAGACCTGGTAGGTTCACTGCGCGGGGGGCTAAAAGAATTGTTCTCCCTTCCCGATGGCTACGAGGTAGTCCTCGGCAACGGCGGAGCCACTACTTTTTGGGCGGTCGCGGCGTCCTCTTTAATTAGGGAGCGCTCTGCCCACGCCGTGTTCGGCTCTTTTGGCGCCAAGTTTGCGGAAACCGTCAGCGGGGCGCCGCATCTTAAAGACCCCGCGATTGAGCTAGGGGGTATCTCGGCGAGGACGCAGGGGCAAGAAACCGCGAGCGACATTACGATTTTGCGCGGCGGGCACGAGGGAATCGATACCTATTGCTATCCGGCGCACGAGACTTCTACCGGCGCCCTCAGCCCGGTAAACAGGATCGCGGGAGGATTAAACCTGGTAGATGGGACTTCGATTGCGGGCGGGGTGCAGGTCGATATTTCCCAGACCGACGTTTATTACTTCTCGGGACAAAAATGTTTCGCGGCCGAGGGCGGGCTGTGGGTGGCACTGGCCTCCCCGGCCGCTCAGGAACGAGCGCAAGAGATTAAAGAGAATCCGGGAGCGGGGCGCTGGATTCCGCCGGTGCTGGATTTTTCGGTGGCGCTAAAGAACTCGGTTAAGAACCAGACTTTAAACACCCCGGCGATTGCCACCTTGATTTTATGGGAAAATCAGGTGCAATGGATGCTGTCCCAGGGCGGACTGGCGGAGATGGAAAAGCGTACCCGCGCGTCCTCGGCAGTGCTATATGAGTGGGCTGATTCCCGCCCCGAGGTTTGCCCCTATATAGCGAATCCGCTAGAGCAGTCCCCGGTAGTGGTGACGATTGATTTTAAAGATATTGATGCGGATACGGTGATTGCGCAGCTACGAGCTAACGGGATTGTAGATATTGATCCTTACCGCGCGTTGGGGCAAAACCAGATCCGCGTGGCCTGCTTCCCCAATGTGGAAGTGGCCGATACCCAGGCGCTAACTGCCTGCCTAGATTACGTAATCGATCGCCTCTAGCGCCCTAGAGCCCTATAGCACCTGCCACAGCTATCTGCGTCCGCTAAGCAAACACCAGGTGTTTATCTTGAGTGCGACACTGCGTCAGATACATATTGATAATGGTTTGATAAGGAACTCCGGTACGCGCAGCCTCTGACTTGAAATAGTCAATGTTGGCGACATCGAGATTTATAGTGACCGGTTTACGTAAACGTTCCACATAGGGATTAACTCGGCTTTCGCTAAAATCGTATTCTCTCCTCATGACCTGCACCTCCAATAATAAATAAAGCCAATATCGAACCAGTCCCCGCTTCCCCAATGAATGTATTTATAAAAGTATATCTGGGGGTAATACCCACTCGGGTATTACCCCCAGATAGTGCTAGGCGAATCTAGGAAATAATCAGTGCATGGCTATGACAGCAGGGATTGGATCGGCCCGAGGCTGAAGTAGATAACGAACAATACGGAAACCACCCACATGAGGGGGTGAATCCGCGAAATCCGCCCGGAAGCCATCTTTACCACCACATAGGTGATGAAACCGAACCCGATACCGACAGTAATCGAATAGGCAAACGGCATCATCATAATGGTCATAAATGCAGGAATCGCTACGTCCGCGCGCGTCCATTCAATATCGCGCACATTAACCATCATCAAGAAGCCCACGAACACGAGGGCGGTCGAGGCCGCTTCGGCGGGTACCAGCTCCACTAGCGGGGCGATAAACATAGACACCCCAAACAGCAGGCCGGTGACTACCGATGCCAAACCGGTACGCGCACCCTCGCCAACCCCAGAGGTAGACTCCACAAACGAAGTGTTAGAGGAAACTCCGCCCAGACCGCCGGCCATAGCTGAAAGCGAATCGATCAGCAGGATTTCGCGAGTCTTAGGCGGATTGCCATCCTTGTCCAACAAATTCGCACCCGCACCAACAGCCACCATAGTGCCCATAGTGTCGAAGAAGTCCGCCAGCATTAACGAGAAAATCAAGAGGACGACCCCAACCGCGGTGGTGTGGGGATTGGTGAAAGGTCCAAAGAAATCAATCGCGCCGATAGTAGACAGATCAGGCAGAGAAACCGGGGATCCCTGCAGCTGCGGAACATTAGATGCCCAGGCCGAGACGGCTTCTTCATCAGCTGCGCGCGAACCCAAATGGGTGAAAGCCTGCACTATAAATGCCAAAACCGTAGCGCTCACGATCCCGATCAAAATCGCGCCTTGGACTTTGCGAACATAAAGCACCACGATCACAATCAAACCGAAGCAGAATACTAGCGCCGGCCAGCCTACCAGGGAGCCATTGACTCCCAGCTGCACCGGAGTGCCCCCAGGACGAATAATTCCGGCATTAATCAGCCCGACAAACGCGATAAACAGCCCGATCCCCACGCTAATCGCGGTTTTCAGTTGCGCAGGAACCGCTTTGAACACGGCTTCGCGAAAACCGGTCAGCACCAGGATGGTGATGGCCACGCCTTCCCAAAAGATCAGCCCCATCGCTTCTTGGTAGCTCAGCCCCAAAGCCTCAGGGTTAGCCAAAGTGAAAGCCACCACGGCGTTTAGTCCCATACCGGAAGCAACCGCCAGCGGGAAGTTAGCGACTAGCCCCATTAGCAGGGTCATCACGCAGGCAACCAGGGCGGTGCCGGCGGCGATTGAAGATTGGCTTATATCTTTGGGGGCCGCCACGCCCAAAATCGCGGCGTTAACCACCAAAATATAGGCCATAGCAAAGAAAGTGACCAATCCGCCGCGGACTTCCCGCCCAATGGTGGAGCCACGCTCAGAAATTTTAAAGAAACGATCTAGGGAACTATCCGGCTTTTTCGCCGTATCTTGAGAAGACAAGATAACTTTCCAATCCGCCACCAGGGGCATAGAAGTTACTTACAGGCTCATTATCGGAAGATTCTCAGGGTTTTTCCAATCCTGCCCGCTATGCGCAACTTAATTGCATGTCTGCCTGCAAAGCAGTTACCTCTTGGCGCTGACGGTAAGGCGCTAAATCTCGACCTGCTCTACGTCCAGTTCATCCAGCCGCGCCGGAGTGGGCTGCCAGGGGGAAGTATCCACCTTCACATCGGTTTCCGAATGGGAACCACAGGTGTGATCCATAGAGACTACCCGCCCATCATCGACCGACCATTCATTGGTACACACCCCGAACATGGTGCGCATACTGCCCGCCATCTTTAGCAAGAATCCACAGGTAGAACAGGTATTTTCCGGGAGCCGTTTGCGGGTCATCCCGCGCCGCGCCGGCCCTTGCTCCGAATGGTACCAACGTTTAGCAGCTTGGGCGCGTCCACAAGCCGAAAGCACCCGGGGACGTCCAAGACCAAGTTCCTCCACGGTACGCCGATCTAGATCTTCGGGATTGGTGTCCGCATAGGACGGGTCTAGGCGATCATCATCGGGAACATAGGGCAGTACGTCCTCGCGTTTTACATCTTGAGGACGCAACCGCTCTGCCCAGGGTACCCACGGGCGTGCCAGCAGCGCGTCCTCGCCTGGAAGTAAATCAATTTCGCAAACCGTGGCTTTGCGGCCGCGCGGCACCCGCGCTAAGACTGCTACCCAGTGCCAGCCGCGATAACCGGGCTTTAAACATTCAAAACTGTGGGTGGCCAGGCGTTCACCTTCACTGGTGGCACCCAAATGCTGCCCAATTTCTTCCGGCTTAGCAATGGGCGCCAGCCCCTCGCGGGCAATATCGACCGCGCTGGCCAGTATGCTATCTACTTTTCCCGCTTTACGTCGGGTAGTTTCACTCATGTGCGTCTTTCTTAGTTCACCGCCGCCACTAGGCATCGAAATCGTCGGCAACTGCCCGCAGCAGCTGCGCGATCTTTCCGCCATTATCCGGGTAGCGTCCATGTCGCAAATGCCCGGAGGAGGCGTCCAATAACTTAATCAGGTCTTCTACTAGCGGCACCATGTCTTTGGGTTTGCGCCGCAAATTCTTTGCTACCGAGGGCGTACGTTGCAATATTTGCACCGATAGGGCTTGCGGGCCGCGGCGGGAGTCGGCAACTGAGAACTCTACCCGCGTTCCCGCCGAGGGAGGTTTAGCGCCAACAGGTAACACGCTGGCATGTAAAAATACCTGCGAGCCGTCTTCTGCAGTGATAAACCCGAACCCTTTGTCGGCATCAAACCACTTAACTTTTCCGGTTGGCACTGATTTCTCCCCTACTTTTTCTTAATCTAGGTTACATGAGGCAACATATAACCCACTTCTTTGCATATGATAATGCAAAGTGAGGATTTAATCCGCTCCGGGCTAGCCTCATTAGTTAGGGAGAAACTTAAGTGAAAGTCTTAAAGAGAGTCGGCTTACTGACGATAGTGCTTCTAGCTGCGCTTTTTGCCAGTTTCACAGTCAGCGGCAATATTGCACACGCCGAAGAACCACCAACGATTTCCGATCATGTATATGATCCCGGTGACAAGCTTGGGGGGCAGGCCGACAAGGTTAAGGAACGGCTAGCTTCTTTGGATCGTTCTGGACTACACGTGTATGTGGCGTTCCCCTCTGAATATTCCAATGAAACTGTCAGCAATTGGAACCTGCTGGCTCTGCAAAAATCAGGCGCCCCGCAGGGATCCTACATGCTCTCGATAGTGGCTGATAACCCTAATCAGACTATGTATTTAGCTTCTGCAGATAATGCGGCGAAACTCTCCCAAGAAGAATTATCTGCTATTGCCTCCGAAAAAATGGTGCCCTTGCTAAATCAACAAAAATACCCGGAGGCAGTGTTAGCTTACCTAGATGCGCTCTCTGCGAAGGCGCCAGAAATGGGCTCGGGCTTGGCGGTTGCCCCTTGGGCAATGATTGCTTTTCTGGTTGCGCTAATCGTGGTAATTATCGTGATTTCCCGGGTGCTCAGGGCGCGGAGAAAAGCCCAAAATCGAACCGAGGATAATGCTTCGGGTGAATCGACTGAAGCTCTCGCGTCGCAAGATTTGCGGAGCCAGCTGCCTGCCTTTGCGGTTGGGACCCGGCAAGGCGGAGTAACAGAATCCGAGGCCTCCACAAATAAAGAATCTTCGAAAACAGCTGTGGTTGACGAGGACGATCACGAGGACGAGCAGCCTAGTAAAGGCAAATTCCGTTTACGCTTTGGACAAAACGCTAAATCCTCGGGTAAATCTAAGTCCGACAAGACACCAGTTGATAATCCCGAAACCGCCAAGGCCGTCTCGGAAAACTTCGCGGGTGCCGCGTCCTCCCAACCGGCGGCAGCTGCGTTTTTGCAGACCCCTAGCACTGATGCTGGTCTGGTAAATAAGGAACCGAACCTAACCTCCGTCGCCGGGACAGCGCAGGTTAAGGCAGAGGAACCAAAGCCAGCTATTCCCACCGGCGTTCCGGGCACTTTGAATACCTCGTCTAGTGGAAAAGTGCCTTCGCTGGCAGAACTGGATCAGATCGCTTTAGCGCGCACGAGGGCGCAGACTACCAACAGCACCGAGGCGAATGCGGGCTACCAGGTTTCTCCCGCACCCCAAATGCAAGCACCCACTTCCTCGCAACTACCGCCTCAAAGCGAAGAGCCGGCGCTCCCGCAAGCGCCCGCACCAGCTCCGGCACTATCTGGGAAACAACCAGCGCTGTCCCCGCAGGCAGCGCCGTTGCAGCCAGTGCAACCGGGGGCTGCAGCCCAGGAAACAGGACCGGGAACATTTGCTCCCGAGTCAACCGGTCTGCCGGCTACGGCTCCCGCACAGGTCAGCGCGACTACTCCCCGCTCGAACGCGCCTTATACCCCGCTAGGGGCGAGCTCGCCCCTAGCACCTGCAACCGGGACGTCCTCGGCTCCGCAGCGACATTCTTCGGTGCTGCGCCCTGGAGAAACTACCTATTTGCCGCCGCAGGCCAATGATGATGACACCCAGGTTACTTCTGCCGCACAGATTAAGGATTATGGCCAAGAGCGTCGCGATGAGATCGCTCGAGCCAAAGCCCGTGCCCAGGCAGCTGATCGTTTCCGGGAAGAACAGGCAAGAAAACAGGCTTCGGCCACTGCGCAAACCGCGCACGCGGCTCAGCCGCAAATCAGCCCCCTGCCGGCAAGCGTCAGCCATCAGGGTCAAGCAGCCCCACCGTTTGCCTCTCCGCTGCCACAGCAGGCAGTCGCTTCTCCGGTTACGCCGGCTGTGCCTCATAACGCTGTCCCCGATAAAGGGGATGCTTCCCGGCCTCACCTAGGTTCCCCGGCAGCAATTCACGCAGCTTACTCGCCGGCAGTTACTTCCCGTACCTCCGATGATTTCGCCCGGCAGGCACTAGATAGTGCCGCTGCTTCCGCCCATCAGCGCGGGCAGTCTCGGGTGCCCACGCTACCGAAAATGGCGCCCGCAGTTAATAATCTAACTGCCCGCTCTTTGCCACCGGTATCTCCACAGGCGATCCCGCAAGTATCGCGACAGGCACCCGGACAGGTGTCGCAACAGACACCGGGACAGGCACCGGGACAGGCACCGGGACAGGCACCGGCCATGGCGAACACACCCGCGCTCTCCCCTGCTCCTTCGCAGGTGGCAGCGCAACCCGTTGGAGTAGCGAAGCAAAGCGTTAAACCCTCGTCGACACCGCAGGAAACTGCCCATCAGGAAGAAGCGCGCCCGGCACCTGACTTTACAAAAGTATTGCGACAGGCAGATTCCTGGGCTCGTAAGGGAGCCAGCAAACTGACACTCGCCCAGCAGCGGGCAGGAAAGACGGTGACCCAGCCCTTTGCTTTGGCGCTAGTTCGCGCTCAAGATAGCGTCCGCGCCGCATTTGGCGAGTTCGCTACTGCCCAGTTGCAGTCACGCCCTATTGATCAGCAAATCGTAGCCGGTAACCTGCCCGGACCGCTACGTGAGCTACGCGATCAGATCACCCACTTTACTAATCTGTATCACCAGCAAACCCCGTTGAACGAGATCCTTTTAAGGTTTGAGCGGGAAATCGTGACCTGCCGGGAAGACCTGGTCAGATGCCGGTTGATTGTGGAGCGTATCCAAAACGTTGATCCCCAAAAGGCCACGCGTATTGGTAACGATGTGATGGGAGCCCACAAACTACTTTCTCGGGCTCAGAACCTAATCGAGGACGCGAAGGCTAGAGATCGCGCCGGACAAGAAAACGAGGTTCTGAAAGCTACCGTACGAACCGAGAATCTCTTATTGCAGGCACAAAAGATCGCGCGACAAGCACATGCGGAAGAAGCCGCCCTCCGCGCCGGGGCAAAAGTCGAGGCCGCGTTAACCTTTGCGGAAAAAGCTGAGCCGCTCAGTGAGCAGGTCGCGATTTTGATGGCGGCTGTCGATGACTATATCGGGGTTCACACCGCGAAAGTGGGAGTGGCGGCTCGCACCATGCTAGACCTGGCGAATCGAACTTTAACCCGGCTTGACCAGCCAGGTAACCATGATCCGCAGGAAGCTTTGCGGCTGCTGCAACGCGCGCAGCAACAAACCGAGCAGGCTCTCCGCCTAGCCGAAAACGATGTAGCGAAGCGGAGCTAGCTGGTTAAGAGCTTGGGCAAAAGCTCTGATAAAAGCTAAACCTTTGTGCTTGAGCGAGCTTTAGCGCCTGCTTGCCGATAGGATTTAGCTATGTGCCTAGCTCGATTCCGTAAACGCTTACTGATATTCTTCCTGGCAGTGCTGGCCGCTACCGTCACGGTAGTCGTGCCCGCGAGCCTCGCGCTAGCGCCGGACAAA
>OBUQ01000389.1_pt1 | contig 39674 bp, 56 predicted proteins | sample 1494951 | NCBI WGS metagenome assembly OBUQ01 (sample SAMEA2579938, study PRJEB22360) | human gut metagenome | biome: human gut; feature: human-associated habitat; material: faeces | place: Denmark | collected 2008/2010
TTGCATCAACTGTTAATTCATTATATGTTTTTCTTCTATAATTTTCTCCAGGACCGGTACGAACACTTAAATCATTGGCAGTTACTTCATAAGTACCTAAAGTGTTTGATGTGTTATTAGAACTTACTTTTTCAGTATATTCTAATTTAACCCAACAAGTACCAGTATATCCCCAACCATTTTGTTCTTTTGAAATGTTTAAGATTGTTCCTTTGACATAAGCAGTAACCTTGCTTCCTGAAGTGCTTGGAGTAGAACGACCGTTCAATCCTGAGTTTGCAGTAACTTTTACTTTATAATTAACCGAAAATCCGCTAGAAACTCTTTCAGTATATTCAGCAGAAATCCATCCTTGACTGATATGTAGCCATCCATTAGATTCTCTATCAACAGTAACTACTGTTCCTTTAGCTAATGCAGTTACTTTAGAAGCATTTGTAGATGGAGCAGAGCGAACATTTAAACCACTGTTAGCAGTAATTCTTACTTGATAATTTACTGATGTGCAAGTATCTGGTGATGGCTGTGGCAATGGTTGAGAATTTCCATCAAGATTAGCTTGTACCATATTTAAAAATCTTTGCCACCCCATATCTAATGTTCTATGTGGGCAATATTTATTTGCAAAATCTTGGTGTTTTTTAACTTTATCAATTCCCCAACCATGCGCCTTTAAACCATCTGCGATAAATTTTGCTGCATTTTGTTCAGCCTTGATGAATCTATCTCCACCAGATTTAGAATAACAAATTTCTACGTGGATACCGTATAGATTACCTTGACCTCTTTTACCATCACCAGAAGCAAAAGCACTACGATCTTCGGGTAGTCCTTGAACAGCTTCTACATCATCAACAGCATAGTGAAAAGATACTTTATTGTCATTTCTAATCATATATGCTACTTCGTTTGATGCTGCTGCATCATTGTATGTGTTATGAATAACGTAAAACTGCGGTGTTCGTTCATAAGGACACTTAATATCATATTTGCTTGAACTCACTAAATTTTGTTTAATTTCCATTCTTCATTCTCCTTCTGTAATAAAAATAAGAGCAGTATTCAACCACTCTTATTTTTCTAATTTATCAATTCTATCTTCATGATTTTTAAGGATATATTTATGTTCATAAAGAACTTTATCCGTCATATTTTGTTGTTGAGCTATATCATTGATTCTTTTTTCACTCTCTACGACATTACGATTCAAATACTCCATATTGGAATTTAATTTCGTTATATTAGAATTAAGTTTTAAAATCGGTGCAACAACAACTGCTAAGCCGCTAATTGCACCAAATAATAATACATAGAATTCACCTTGTGACATTGGAACACCCACTATTCTTTCGCTTTTTTATATTGGCTGGGTGAAATCATTAATAAAGCACCTAAAAACGCATCAATCGCAGTGATTGTACCAACAATTTCTTCTCCAAATGGTAACCCCCAAATCCCTGCAAGTGCAAAATACAACGTTCCAACTGATGGCAATACCACCTGTGCCACGTACTTTAAAGTGTCATAAACTTTGTTTTCAAATTTCATAATTTCCTCATCCTTTCTATCTGTTCATTTATGATAATGTTAACAATTAAATTAGCTGGAATAATCACATCTAACATTTTTTGTAAATTTAAAAGTTCCTTATCTACGATAGCAGGAACAAAAATTTTCAATGTATAAGTATCATTGATATATTTAATATCACAATTGCTCCCATACAATGCTTGTATTTTGTTTCGAAGCATCGTTATAGTATAAGGTATCTTTATATTCAAGCGATTTAAAATTTCAAATCTGCGCATATCTAAGGTATCAGAAGCCCCAGGAATAATTTTTAAAATCTTTTCCCATCTTTTGATACCATTTTCAGTTGCTTCATGCACAAACTGATCCTTTAAAAGAATCTCAAGTGCAGCGTACAAATCATCAATTTCATAATCTTCAGTTCTATATAGCGCCTTAAATTCTTCTATATTCTGTAAAACAGGTGGAAGATAACTAATAAGTTTAGTTTCCATCAGTTAATTCACCTCTTTTAACAATACTGTCTTTGTGAACAGTATAATTTTCTGATACCCCATTGATTGTTGTATTCATGACATCAAGAACACCTTTTACACCTAAAATTCTAGTTTCAAGCTGCGATATACGAACAATAATGTTATTCTCATCTTCCCAAACTGAATTCAAACCTTGTAAATATTCATCAACTGCTTTTTCTAAATCTGTTTTAACAGCTTCAAAATAATATCCAGGCTGATAAATTATTTGGGTACTAATATCTATTTCAACCTCATTAACACCTACAACAGTTACTATATGTCCAATAGGGGCTATCCCAATACCTTCACCAGGTGTAGCAACGGGATCAACTTCTTTTTGAACCGATTTCACTAATGTATCCGTAGGCTTTTCAAAATCAGAATCAGTTATAACGATTTTGACAGTTCCACCGCCGTTCCATTCATGACCTGAATAGACTTTAACACCGCCAACACCTTTTATTAACCCAACCTTAATTTTATAGTCAATTTTGTTACCACCATAACTTTCAGCTTCTAACGACTGATAATATCTTTTTCTTATTGATTCGGTATCTTCTTCATCTTCACCAGGAATAAGCAGTTCAACAAGTTCAGCGGTTTCCAACTTATCAATATAGTTAATTGGAATAAGCTGTCCAAAATGAAGGTTACCTTCTTCACCAGCAGTTTCACATTCCAACTGATATTGACCATCACCAATTTTTTCTATAACTGTATAATTTAGTTTTTCTAATGAAAATCTTGAACCAATAGGAATTTCAAGTGCAGATGGGGTAAATACCCCTTTTAAAATAGCCTTTGTTGCAGGCTGTGGAATAATACCACGTTCTGCTGCTCTTTTGATAAGGTATTCTCTTGATGCAGTATCAGCAAATGTTTCATTCATAATTCTGTCAATCTCAATATACATTCCCATAATTTCATAAATAGCTGGTGATAAAGCATTGTAGACAATAGAACCTTCTCTTGTGTCAATATTAGAGTTTTGTTCTTCAATTCTCGCAACTGCTCTTTCCATCAGTTTTTCAAAAGTAATATTTTCATACATCAAATATTTACCACACTTTCACTTACAAAATTCCCAAAAATACTGTGTACTGTAAATGTACAATGCACTGTATCTTTTTTTGTCTCAAACTCAAAACCATCAACACCTGTAATGCGATCATCTTGTGTCAATGCTTCTTCAATTCTTCTTTTTAATTCAGGCAGTACATATGGAACTGGTTTACCTAACAGATCATCAAATTCAACTCCATAATTCGATGAATAAATTACATATCTGTACCTTTCAACATTTAGGATTAAATATACTGCCTGTTTAATTGCTTCAAGCCCATCACATGAACCCATTAGCCTGTTTTTTTCTATGATGATCCTAGGTGTTGGTGTCGGTATTTCTTCAATATCTAAAGCAGCATCATTTTCTAATTCATATTCATTCTGTGGAATCATAACATTCCCCCTTTTTATACACGATCTAAAACAACAAATTTTTGACCGCCTTGCAATTTTATCATTACAACTTTTTCACCTTTTTTTAGTGCATTATGAACTGTAAACTTCTTTCTACCCTTATAACTGTGTTTATGTGTTAAATCAATTTTAACTGCACTTATTGATGTTGACGATGTATTCTGAACCTCATTTTCAATCGTTGTTCCTGGTTGTTCAGGATTCAGTTTAGATGTAACAGTTATATCACCACTTGATTCAACTTCATGCGTATGATTAGCATTAAGTGATACATTTTCAGTTGTATGATCAACTGTCATTTCTACAACATGGTCCTTCACTGCATTAGTTAGAATAAGAAATTCACTTGTTAAATCCATCTTTTGTTCAACGTTGACGGACAAAGGATTATCATTGGTTACAGTACCAAAATAAAAAGCAGCAGGATCAGAAGCATTCACCGCTTCAACTGCTGCCTGTTTAATCAATTCAACCAAATTAGCCATCAAAAATACCATTCCCTTTCAGTGTCAAATCCATACTGTGATGATTGTTTTCAAATTTATGTGTTACTTTTTCAACCAGCATAAAATTTTGTAGTTTCATATCTTCTAATTCTAACTGCACAATAATTTGTGAGCCTGCTCTTACTCTTGTATCGCCTAATACACCATTTATTTTCAATGATTTGGTTTTTTCATTGTATAACTTTAAAAGTGCATTAGCTTTTGCAACTGCATTGACATTTTCATCAACAGTATCAAAGTATTGAAGAACACCCCATTTATTCATATTGTCACCGCTTTGTGCAATATAAACATCACGTTTACCAGTCTTTTCATTCTCTCTAACAAGTTTGATTCTATTGTAGGTTTCACCATCAATTGAACTTGAATAATCAAATGATTCTGCGGTTTCCGCATCAACAACCAATCCAACTTTTAAGAACTCAATATAGGATAATCTCAGCTTGCCAAAATCATCATATAGTACATATATTTCACTTCTGTTGTCTAAAGTATCATCAAGTGCATCCTGAATAATATCAAATAACGTTTTGTTATCTTCAACTTTAGTAGCAATTTTAAAATACGTATCGTCCATCTGCCCAATATTTAAGTTAAAATCTGCTGCAATCATCTTAACAAGTTCAGTAGCGGTTTTATTCTTGTAAACATATGTATCTTTATTCTTTAAATACCTCAATTGATCATACGCAGTTACTTTGATATTTTTATCTTTATCATATGTTTTCTTAAATACAAAGCCATAAAATAAATTAGTATCATTTACTTTTAACCGAACCGAAGCACCTTCTTCAAACCTCAGTTTAGAATCTTTAAGCACTGTAAATTCCAGTTTTCCTGGTGTTCCTTTTCTTTCTAATGTCCAAGTTATGCCATCAAGTGTTACTGGTTCATAACAGGTATCAAGCCACTGTATCAATAATATAACTTTCATTAAATCACCCTTATCGCACTTGGAAGAACCCAGCCAAGCCAACTGCCACCAGGTGTTGTGACATGATAAGGATGCGACCTTCCATCCGTCTTAATAAAATTTATCTTACCTTGATAATTGGTTCGAGTTTGTCCTGGTCCATTTCCATAACTGTCACGATGCAGTCTCCCGTTTACAATTACATTGCATCCTATAGTCGGCTGTACATTGGATGCATTGGAAGAAGCAAATCTTGATGGGGGATTAATTACTGGTTTCTTTCGATTATCTTCTATATTTATTTTTACTGTTTTAGTTGAATATTCAACATACTGTTTAAAAGACAGAGATACTTTAACATCAAAACCATTTCCTGCTTCTTCTTTTATTGTGTAGTCCTCTAAAGACACTTTTATATTTGTGTCAAACAACAGCTTGCCATTAGGTGTTGCACGTGTCACAATCAACTGAAACGGTTTTAAACCTGTTTTTAGTTTTTCTATTTCTTCAAGAAAATATGAAGCACTTTTAAATCCATTAGGATAAGCTGCAAAAGGATATTTTGTTTGCGGTAAAAGTGCATCAAATGATATTTCGGTAAGTCCCGCTTTTCTTAAAATATTAACTTCCTGATCATTTATCAAATTAATTGTTGTATTTTGATTATTAATAACCATTTCCATTGATTCAGGTGGAACAGGAAGCTGTAAACTTCCTAAAAAGAAACTATATCCTTTAGCCATAAACAACTCCCCTTTCTAACTATGAACCCCTTCAGCAGTAGCAAGAAGTTCTTCTTCAACTCTTTCTGTTAATTTTTCAACGACACCATCAATATCCATATCACTATTTATGGTGTTGTTATTATTCATATCAATTTTTATTTCAGCAGTTGTAAAACGATTTATTGTTTCACGTTCTGCAATATCTCTTAAATATTTCAAATCCTCACTTGATGCATTCATGGTCTTAGCCATTTGTGCAGTGTTTCCAGCGGTCTTATTCCCTGAATCTGCTGCCTTATCAGTTGCATCTTTGATACCGCTAAAATTATTTTCAAGATCAGATAGCGGATTATCACCTTTATCAAAAAGTCCGCCCATCCAGTCACCTATATCACTTTGCCATTTTTCACCTTGAGCATATCCTTTATCAAATGCTTCGCCCATATCAACAAAGTCAACATAATCAGGTGACCACAAATCAGGCATTTCAAAAGCATCATACTCAAATCTATCAAACGAAACTTTTTCCGCTGTTTCACCTAATATACCATCCATTTGTGATATATATGTATCTAACCCACTGGTATCAAACGATAAGTCAACTTTGCCAATTTTATCAACCTTATCAATATCAACACCTGGAATTAAATTGATTGCATCTATGATCCAGTTGATTGCCTTAATAGCTGCGTTAGCACCTGCAACGAATGCATTTGCGATAGAAGTTGCTGCACTTCCTGCCGCACTCGCAACAGCTTTAAAAGCCTGTGCGCCAGTTTTACCTAAAAATGCAAAGAATTTTTTAATATTAAGTACTGCTTCATTCCACTTATTTACAACCCACTCAGCAACACTTATAGCCAGGTTCGCTATTGTTTTCCAAATTAACTGCCATACAAATGCGATAGCTGCTGCACCTAGCTGAATACTGTTAACCAGAAGCTGAAATGCTCCTAAAATAATATTAATTACTAAAATAAAAATATTTTGAATAAGAGCGCCACACCAGTAAACCGCACCAACAATAATTCCTAAGCCACTTACACTTTCACCAGTAAAATGATTCCAAACTGCTGTCACTATAAATACAACAGCAATAACAGCTAAAACCGCTGCTACTATCATAAAAATAAGACCTACTGTAGTACCCAATGCACCATTAAGCCCCATCTGCACTCCTATTTGAGTAGCTGTTGCAATAATTCCTTCCTGTGTAAGCCATGTTTTCATTCTTAATGCAGCAATGTACATCCATGATACTGCCAAAGCAGCGGTTTGATATGCCTTTACAGCTAAAATTGTCGCACCATAAATAGCCATAGCCCCTGCTACTGCATATATTACAGGTGCTATCATACTCCAATTTTGTGCTATAAATGATGCTCCGTTAGCTATAACATCGATCACTTTAGTTGCTACATTACCAAACATTCGAATTGCATTTACAGCACCATTGAACATTGCATTAAAACCCTGACTATTTGCAACTTCATTGATTTTGTCAAGTATTGGCTGAAATGCCATCAATGCTTCATTTTTAAACTTAACCCATATTTGTGACCATGTAACAGGCATTTGTTTAAACTGTGCATTCGTTTCATCTATTGATGAAAGCATTGCATTTTTTACAATATCAGCAGTTATTTCACCATCTGCTGCCATTTGTCGAATTTTTCCAATTGGCACATCTAAATAATCAGCAATAGACTGAATAACATTTGGCGCTGACTCAAATACTGCATTTAATTCTTCACCACGTAATACACCCGATCCTAACGCTTGCGTTAATTGCAATGTAGCACTTGATATTTCTTCTTGTGTAGCACCTGCTATAACAAACTTTTTATTTAATGTTTCAGCAAATGCAATAAGTTCTTTATTTGAATTAAATGCATCTTTTGCATTTTGCCCTAATTTTGCAATTGTTTTAGCTGTATCACCGTATGCTGCTCTTGAATTCTGTGCCGATTGAAATATCATGTTTTGAAGTTCTTCAGTTGACTGTAAACCATCATTAATCATATTTAATTTAGCAGTTGTCTGTGACATTTGATCTGACAAACCAACAATATTTCCTATTGTCTGTATACCAGCATAAGCACCAACAAATCCCATAACCTTTTTAAGAAGTCCATCAGAAGCCGATTGTCCTTGCTTTATCTTGGTATTAAAATTTTGCTGCTGATTTGCAGCCTGTCTAATTTCCTGTTCAACACCATTCATAGTGACTTCAGCACGTGCTAATTCTTCCCTCGCCTGTCGTATAGAAGAAGTATCAACTGCACGTCCTGAATCTCTTTGTAACTGTTCAAATGAACTTATAACAATATTTAAAGCACGGTTCATAGAGGTGAATGCTGGTGTCATTCTGTCTTGAACGCTTATAACTGTTTTAATAGAAGCCATATATTCACCTACCTCCTACGACCTTTAGATTTTGATTTTGCTTTTATTTTTTTAGCTTCCTTTTCTTCATTCTCAGTCCTTATTTGAATTGCAGCATATACAAATGCCTGTTCATTTGTCGGTAGAGAAAGAAACTGTGATGGAAGCATATGCAATTTATGAAGGCAATAATAAGCAATATTAGCTTCAAAATCACCTTCTTCAATTAGTTTTTTGCTTGCTCTACCTTATCTTCAAAACTTTCATTAAAGCCATTGATTTCTTGAACTTTTGCTAATAAATCAGCGTATTCACCTGGTTTTAACATCTTTTTTAATAATGCATCCGCACCCATAACTCCATAAGAATTTTGAAGTTCTGCATCATTCAAATTAGGGAACACAACACATTCAACTGTTAACAGTCCAACATACTTATCAAAATCTGTATCCTTTGTAAATTGCCCCTTTCTTCCTGGTACTTCTAATCTTTTAGTACAAGATTTTCTTAATTCTTCATCACGCTGTGAATCCAAACATCTTAATTCCCATGCAATAGGTTTTTTTGTTTTTTCATCGATAAATCTTTTTGATGCAACATATTCAATATTTTCTTCCTGCACAACATTTTGTGCCATAAAAGCTGATAAACTCATTTTTCTCATACCTCTTTCTTATATTTAATCAAATAAAAAAGGACCACATTATATGGGGTTCACTTCAATGTGGTCCTTTAAACTAAATCATCCCTTGTAACAAATTAAACTTCTCAGGAATTTCAAAATCATCAAACGTAAAGTCGACATCTTCATCAAGATAATCTGCATCAGCATCAAATTTAGCTAACACTAAACTATCAAAGTTGCAGTCAATTAATGTAACGGTTTGTCTCCCAACACTTGAAGTTGGATCTTCATTCGTACATTGCATATCGAAATAAACATCTTCACCAGTTTCTTTATATCTATATGCTAATTCACGCATAACTGAAGTATTGTAGTGTAAAGTCATTGAACCTGACCCAGTCCACCCCGTTGCTTTATTTCCTTTACCTGTACGACCTAAAACAGGCACTTCAGTTTTGCTTTTTTCAAAATTTGCTTCAAATGTGATTGCCTGAGCAAAGTTATATCTGTTTCCCTCAATAGTCACATATAATTCAGCCATTGATCCACTGATAGAATCCTTAGCCTTCATTGTAAATTTACCCATGTTATCTGTTCCTCTTTCTAGCTAATTACACAACTCATATAAAGTTGACTCATTGCGTTAATAACTGTGATTTTATCTGTTAATACTACTGATTTCTTTGTATCACCTTGAGCCACCACAATATCATCTGCACTAAAATTTTCAATTGCTTGAATATCTTCTAATGCTCTATGAATTGCAACAACATCCGATTGCAGTGAAATTCTACCTGATGCATTGTTTGGAATTTTACCAAGATATTTCGTATTGAATAAAGCAGCAACATCATTAGCGATTTGATCAATAACCCTGATTGTTTGGTTATTTGAAAAATCAATGCTTTTTTCATCTGTAACTGATGTAAAAGTATTAATATCTTCAAGAACCCTAACTTCACCTGTTACATTATGAAAAATGAATTTACCACTTTCTAATGCATCCGCTAATTGTGATTGTGTATAATCTACCTTGATTTTAAATTCACCATCATAAGCAGTATTAGTTAATGATTTATTAACTGCACAACCTGCTTGTGCGCCAGTTGTCCAATAAACCACACTTGCTTTATTAACATCATCAGTCACTTCATTTTCTACAGAGATAACTCCTTCATAATCAGCAGGTTTTCTATAAACTACCGTTTGAAATTTAGCCCCGACTTCATCACGCATTCTTTTTGTAAATGTAACAAATAATTCATTGATTTTCGAATCTTCAACTGGACATCCCAAAGCATTAAAACTGTAAGATTCAATCGCATTCAAAAACGCTTGATATTCAGATGTTGTTACCTCTGTTCCATTTGTACCACTTGCTAATGGTGTCGAAGCAGTTTCTTGAAGTTCTGCACTTTTGAAAGTTACCCAGTCATTGGCAACCAGTTCAGAAGAATTTTTAACAGTTTGAACATCCATTTCTTTAAACTCTAAAACTGTTTTAACATCAAATTTAGTTTCATCATCAACATTCTTTGAAATAATGATTTTTAAGTCATTACCTCTAATACCTGGATATTTTGCTTCTGCATATGTGTTAGTTGCTTTTGTACCCTTTCCATTTAAACGATATGCATATAATGTTTTGGTATTTTTAAATAAATCCCTTAATCCTTTCATTTTGTCATGTGAATAATCATATCCAAAAATTTTCAATGAATTATTTACAAACTTTTCGTTTGATACTTCAAAAACCTCATCTGCTGCACCCCAATCCATTAATAATGGTATTGCAACGATACCACGATCAGACAGCGATGCAGATGCTCTAGATGCACTTGCAAAATTGATATAAGTACCAGGCAATTTTTTATTTTGTGCAGTAAAAGTTCCGCCACCTAACATTTAACATTCCACCTTTCTTTCCAATTCTTTTTTTAACAAGTCATTGACTTCTTTAGTTGTATATTTTTTACCATCTTCTAAAATGGCATTTAATAAATCCTTTTTATTTCTAAATACTTTAGAATTTAAAAATGCATCCTTGTAAAAAGATGCATCCTGTTTTTTTTGAATCGTTTTTGTTTTAGTGTTAGCCATATAATCACTCCTTTGTATTACTGCTAACTTCCAATGTTTCCATTGATCCAGTTTCTTCCTCTTTAACTACTGCTATATAATTGAAGCTGACAAAGAAATGAAGAACATCGTCAATGATTTCACTTCTCATTTTTGTACCGTGAAGTAAATCACCGTCAATACATTTGATCATATCTAACTCATTCATAAGCGTGTCAGAAACGCTATGACATTGATTTTTTCCACTGCTAGAGAAGAATAATATATCAAACGGTAAAAGTCGCTTAGAACGCAAATTTAATAGATTCTCTTTTTCACTGTCAATAAGAGTAATTAAAAAACAAGGCTCTTGCAAACCTTGCTTAATATCATTTTGATGTATTTCGTATTCATCACCATATACTTCATGCAGTTTAATAGCGATAGCATCCATAATTTCATTAATCATTGAATATCTCACCCAATTTCTTCATTAGTAATTTTTCAATAATTCTTGGTGCTTGTAAGTCCAGTTGAAGTGTTGATTTTTCCAACATAAAATAACCATGAACCCAGCCTTTATGCCCTTTTAGTCTATGTCCATACTCAACATAAATTGCATATTCCGTTGAATTGATAATTTCACATATAAATTCATTACCCTTATATTCAACATAAACATTCTTATTTTCTTCACTCCAAGAACGTTTTAATGTGCCAGTATCAACGGGTGTAGCTTTAATAACTCTTGCTAAAAGTCTTGCAGCTAAATGTTTAGCACACATTTCACAAAACTGTTCAAGATCAGCCTTTTCAAACTTCTCCATTTTCTTTTGTAATTTTTGAAGCTGTTTAAAATCACAGTTTCCCCATTTAGCCATTATGCGTATTCCTTAAACAATTCAATAACTACTTCCTGATGATTTGAATGTATAGCAGGAACACCGCTTCTTGTGTATTCAGTAGTAACTCCTTCATGGGTAATAACCAGTTTAGATCCTGCTTTGATATTTATTTCAGGCGCAATAAATAGTTTTGTAACCTGCGCAATAGTCACCGCATCACCCTTTTCAGCGCTTGTCACATTTGAAAATGACAATCTGCACTTTATATCTTTTAATACTTCAACTTCTTTAAAATTTGTTACATGAGTATTAGGATCTTTAATTTTTTGATTTTCATAGATAGTACAAGTATCTTTGTACATACTTTCTAATGCTTTTCTAACTGCATTCATATGAATCACCACATAAACTTTCTATACTTAGCAAAATCATCACTACCATAATTCATTAGATATTTCAAATAAGCACCAAAAACGGCTTGTGGTGAAGAATCTTTATCAAATGATACTTGTGTATCACCCTCTTTAATTGCAGTCACTGTAGCTTCAATCTGTTCATCAGAAAGCATATTTGAACTGCGCATACCATTTAGGAACTCACCACAAACACGTTCAACAAAAACAAAATGAAGTCCACTTGGAACTTCACTTTGATTTGTCTTATTTTTAATATCCTGTTCAACCTTATCAATGATGAACTGCAAGATGAAATTATCTTTTTCCTTAACTTCATAGTTCATTGAAGAAAGCCTTTTAATAATATCATCTTTAATATTTTTATTCATGATTAACCTCTTGAAATGATACGGGCAATAGCAATCGCTTTGTGGTCATAGTATTCAGGGCTATCAGTGTTTCCATCATTAACTAACACCCAGTTAGTACCATCTGCCATTTCTGTGGCTGTAGGTGATTTTTTAGCTTGTGCTTTCTTTTCATAAGAAATACCTTTAACACCATAAGCATTTCGCCATCTTTTGATTAAAGTATCTTCACCACCATTTTTATATGGATCACGTGCCATTTCATGAGGAACTTTAACAGGGACTGGCTGTCTTTCAATTACACCATTACCGAATACATATGTTGTATATTGTGTATATTGTTCATAATAAGTACCAAGGTTTGCTTTTTCAGGTGAAGCAACTTTTTCATACTTATCAGTTGATTTAGCTTTTAGAGTGTAATAAGTTTTGCCAGGTACAATATCAGTATCTTTAGTTAATTCATAAGCAACTGATTCACCAACAGAATCATCAATAATTAATGTTTTACCATTCCATGTTGCAATTGCTAAATCTCTAGTAATACCATTAGCATCTGTATATGTTAGATATTTAATCAATCTCATATTTTCTAAGTTTGTCGCAACTTGTGAATGTGCAATAGCTAGAGTAAATTTATTTTTATTTTGTTTACTTGCTTTTTGTGTAGCGTTATTAATAGTTGTTTCTTTAACTTTTCCATCATCTACATTAGTGCAGTCATAAGTATGTTCATTAACAAATGGTAAACTTCCTTCATCTGTCATAGCGAAAACACCTTTTAAGATTGCTAATAAATCATCTTGATCAATTTCATCAATAATATCTAATGTTTGATTCCCTACCTGTGAAATGAAATCTACACCGCTAGTAATATCATACGAGAAATCTTTTTCAGTTTTAGCAAACATGCGCCCAGCAACAAAAACACCACGTTCAAATGTGTTTGTTCCAGTTGCAACAATATCAGTTTCACCATCATAGTTTTGTGCATCTGCTGTTGCTTGTCCATACATTGGAATACGTGCATAGAATGAACCAGTTTGATCAGCAAATAAATTTGCTAATGTTTCACTTCCTACAACTGCACCACTCTTCAATAGTTCGTTTCTTTTTAAGCGTGGTACGCTTTCTAAATATTTCCCAAACGCTTCGGGATTAAATGATTTTGAATCAAATTTTGTGTTCATAAATAAAAATCTTCCTTTCTAATTTTCTATTCTTGATTGTTCTGTGCTTCTAATTCAGCAACAAAATCTTCATAAGTTTTTGGTTTGTTAGGATCACGTGCTGGATTTGGATTAGCAGGATCATTTGGTGATGCATTTGGTTTAGCACCATCAATCTTTACCGTTTGTTTATCATCATTGAACATATAAGCATCGGATTTCTTCAAAGCCTTAATCTTTTCATCAAGTCCTTTGATAGTTCCATCTTCATTAAGTTCAACATCATCACCTAAATCAAGAAGTGCCTGCACTGCCTTAGCATTTTTCGCTTTAGCATTAGTTAAAGCCTTTTCTAATGCACTATTAACTTTAAGTTCTTTGATTTCTTTTTGATGTGCTTCATCTTTAGCCTTGTTATCATCTTGAAGTTGTTGAATCTGCTGTTTTAATGTTTCAGGGTTATCAGGGCTGTTTTTTAATGTTTCTAACTGCTTATCACGTTCTTTAATCGTGTTGTTGGCAGTAACTAATTGACTTTGAATATCCTTAACCTTACCTTTTTCTAATTCAATGTCTTTGCCATTTTCTGCCATTATTTTATCAATAGCATCTTTTTCTAAACCTAATCCTTTTAAAAATTCTCTTTCCATACTTTTTTACCTCACTTTTCATCTACGCTTTTATACGTGGTTGCTTCACGTGATTTGATAGTTTTACGTTTTTCCGAACGAATATATAAAAAAGACCCACCATAAAGGCATGTCTTATTTATCAATAGTTATTTAACAATTGCTTTTATACCATATTGAACAGCACATTCATGTTCAATCTTACATCCACGTGCATCATTCCATCCTTTTGAAAAATAAGCAACATCAGCAGTTGAAAGCAATTCTAATGATTTACCTAAAAACCATAGTGGTCTTGCATCTGTAGGTGTATTTTGAAAAAATGAATCAATAATTTCAACTGGCTCACCAATCAATTGTTTAGCTTCTTTTATTGCTGTTTCTCTTTCCTTTAGGATTTCTTCATCTGTCTTACCTTTCGTTGGCTGTGAAATAAATAGTTTTTTCATAATCACTTTCCTCTTTCCACAAAAAAAGCACCCATATCAAATGAGTACCTTATTATTTAAGCTATTTTCATTAATACAACTCTATATTGAACTGTATTAACATTCCCACCACTATTGTTAGCCAATTTACTAAAATCAACACCAATATATATATCGCTGGCATTTAAGTTTATTTGAAAAAGTGTTGAATTAGTAATGTCATTTACCGTTGTGTATGAAGTTGGTGTATATTGACCACCACTATACATAATACTAACTACAGTACAATTATCTCTAGTAAATCCATCAGGATAAGCAACTGTTTTACCAATTTTTCCAGTTCCACTTACTAGTGAACCCGTTAAAACTTTAATATCATCTTTAAGTGCTAAATCTTTAAACACATAGTTCGAACCTTCTTTGTATACCCATTGTGGCTTTTGATTCTTATCATAACCATACAAAGCCGCAGGCAATTCGTCAGACCCCAACGCTAATAAACCACCACGTATTGTTCCAAAGGCTTGTCTATATCCGCTAGCAGTATTGACTTTAAAATAAAGAGTATCTACATTAAAAACACCCTCCATAGTACCGCCTGATTTATCTAGTTTCTTAGCTAAATCTGCTGCACTGGCAAAATTGGTTGAATCTTTACCATCTAATGTATTCGCATCTGTTGCTTTAGGTACAACTTTTGTACCTGCTAAAATCGCATTAACATTGTCTGTTGTTGTTTTTCCTTTATTACCTGGATATGCAGTGCTTGAAGTTTCACCTAATGCCAACGATGGACTAATTTCTACATAAGCGGTACCGCTCCATCTATAGGTAATATTTGTTGCTTTATCAATATAGATTTTCCCGCTTTCCCCAGTTGTAGGGAAACCTGCTTTATTTGTATATTCAAGTACATCATCAACATAACTAGGCAATTGGGAACTAGGTACTTTACCAGTTGTATCAAGTGTTGCTACACCGCTAGACACACCCATTTCACTTCTTTTAACTTGGGCATCATTAGTAACATTTCCTAATCCAACTTGTGACTTTGTAACCGCATGAGGATTTGACTTATTCCCAATATGAGAAATCAAATCAGCAATTGCTTTCATAATTTTACCAAATGAAACACTTAATTTTTCACCAGTTGTTAAATTTGCAAGTGTACTGGCTTGTGTAAAAGTATTAGTCACATTGCTTGCATTACCAGTTGTATCAAGCTTTGCGGTTAGCTTGGTATTCATTTCGGCTTCTGTGTAATAACGATCATCGTGATTATGGCTTGAAGGTGGAAAATTTGTAGGCTTATCTGTAACCATATCATAAGATGTTTGAAAGTATAATAAATCTCCCGTTTCATTATCGGTCATTTGACCCTTTTTAATTGCCATTCTTTTTTCTCCTTTTAATTAATTAATTTAAAAAACAGTTTTGCTTGAGTTGCTGTTGAATAATCTGTACCAACTCTTACCGTTTCTCCTGTATCTCCTTTATCTCCCTTTGGACCCTGAGATCCTTGTGGACCTGTTGCTCCAGTATCTCCTTTAAGACCTTGCGGTCCTTGTGGACCTGTTGCCCCAGTATTACCTTTTTCTCCTTTGATACCTTGAGCCCCCGACAAATCGGTTAAGAATGTAAAATCAGTTGCACCTTTTACATATAGTTTAGCGTTGTCAACATCTTCTGTATTTGAAGCGATTAATACAAATTTCCCTTGTTGCACATTTGCTTTATCAGCATTCATTGCAGCAACAGAAGCATATGTTTTGAAGATACTAAATCCTTCACCCGTGTCTCCTTTTTCTCCTTTAGGTCCAACATCGCCTGTCGCACCTTTAGGTCCTGTTTCTCCTTGAGGTCCAGTATCACCTTTAGGTCCTATCGCACCCGTATCGCCCTTTTGACCTTTTAATAAACCAGCATCTAGTTTTTGCTGAAATGTTTGACCGTCAGCAAAACTCACTGCATCAGCACTTGTCATAACATCTACTTCTTCTAATACTGAGCCTGTTTCCTCATCTAACAGTTGTACTCTTACTTTATTTAATTTAGACATTCTTCTATTTCCTCCTAGTCTTCTAATTTAATCCCCATATTCGGGCTTACTTTTATTTCATTAGATGCAGGTACTTTTATTTCATCAGTAACAATAAATTTAAATGCTGCTGATTTGGTACTTCCATCTTTCTCTTGGATTATTACTTTTTCATCCATTGCATCAAGTCGTTCACCTAATAAATCATATTTACCACGCGCCTGTGCTACTTCCATGCCAATCGCATCTACTGGTTCATATCCAATAAGTTTGTTTATGGCATCTTTCATTGTTTCTGCTCTATCAGCTTCACTCTTAGCTTTATCAGCGTTGGAAGAAGCCCTATTTGCTTCAGAAGTAGCATTTTTAGCCTGTTCTGTTGCAATACGAACTTGTTCTTTCGCTTTTGCTACTTCCTGTTCAGCTTTTTTCACTTCTTCAGCAGCAAGCTGGGTTTGCCTTTTTGCTTCTTCGAGAACTTGATTATAATTAAAATCTGCATCATTCATTCTCTTTTCCCACTGTTGCAGGATAGATGGGTATTTAGCCGCTATGTATCCATCCGCATCAATTGAACTGTTAACAAAAACAATCCCCTGATATGAAAACCACAAAACAGTTTGTTCTTCATCAAGGTTTTTAAATACAATTTGATAATTGATATGCCCATCCTGTTGTGTAGTATAGCCAGTAACTTTCCAAGTTATCTTTAGCTTACTTTCTACAACTTCTGTTTCAAGTTTAACTTCGTCAATTTCTCCACCCATATCACAAACCGCATAGCAGTACAGTTTTGATAAATCAGTTGTTTCATACATATAATCAGACATTTCAAATTTTAATATATCCGTATTATTTGAAAATTGCCTTAAATTAACAACTGCTGGATATAATTGTTTGTTTTCCAGTGTAAGTTTAATATCCACTCTTTCACCCCTTTCTAAATTTTTGGATAAAAAAAGCACTCATTTCATTGTGAGTGCCCTAAACAAATATACTTTCCATAAATTCTAAATATTTTTTATCCGCTTCTTTAACATATTCTTCATATCCATTTTTAGCAAGGTATTCTCTTGTCTTGTCAAGAATATCCTCTACTGGTGACATATTTTCATCAAACAAATACGAATTATAATACTTACAAAAACATTCTACAACTTCTGGTGGTGCTGTTTTTGAAAGTATCCTACCATATTCTTCGCTGTCTGAATATCGATCATAAAATCTTTTAATTTTTTCCATCATATCTCACCACCTTTAATACAGTTCTATTCAAAACAAGTTTATGCATACCAAAATCAATGACATCATAACCATTCAATATAGCAAATTTTCCATTATTAGCAATGATTTTAAATATTTTATCTTTCTTTTTACCATTGAATTTTGATTCTATGTATTTAATAAAAGATTTTTTATCTTTGTATAATTTGTCAATAGGTATTATTTTAGCTTTGTCATCTATCAGCATTTTCATTACATTATCATCAATTTCGTTTGCATATCTTAATGCGTATTTTCTACTACTAGATGTATAAATGCCACTACCATTAACCCCTAGTCCCACAAATACATTTCCTTCTAAAAATTCTTTTACAAACTTTTCATCAGTAACACCTCGATATAAAGCCTGTTGCCCCTTTTCTATTAAGACATTAAATTCATCTTCACTTATTGATTTTGGAAGTCCCGAAGCACCAACTACGTCCATTATATCTTTCAAAATATTATCTTCATCACCAATTTTAATTTTAACATTTGAATTAAAAGAAGTATCATCGATATTAGCAATATATTCAATAATATCATCATAACTTCTACTAGGTATTTTTATTATACCATCAAACGTTCTTATTGATTCAACTTTTTTAGCACTCTTTGTTGGTTTCAATTTATCAAGAGTATTTTTATCTCCTTCAACAAACCCTCTATACCATTCATCATACTTCATGTTTGCTGGTACAGTGTAATAGTCACCATTTTCATCCCTTGCAGCACGTTTCACTTCATCTTCAAATTCATCATCAAAGAACGGAGCGGTTGCAGTTCTGCATCTCGGATGAAAAGGCGGAGCAGTTAAACCTATCTGATAGTCACTTAATTTAAAATGCCTACCATCCATTTCTCGACATATCTCTGATGTTTTAGTATCCAATGTAGCAACAATTTCATATTCTTCAATGCCTAAATTTTTGAACGAATCACGTTGTGCTATTGATTGAAAATAAGCCTTTTCAGTAAATACCAATGTAGCAGCACGTTTTCTATCAACTTCAAATGTATTTGCAATCTCCTTTATTAAGTTATCAGGCGGTTTCCCTTGTATAAGATTAATTGTTAACCCCTCGTGCAATTTGTTCACCAACTGCGCTCTATGACTTCCCCAAATACGTTCTGAGAAGTTTGAACCATCAGATGCCCATGGTTTAACAAGGATCTTATCAACAACTTTCTTATCCAACTTAGCAAAATTAGCAGCTACACCAAAGCCTTTTTGAATTTCAAAAGCTGTTTTATAAAAGGTATCGCTATATATATCGCTCATAAGATCAGTAATGCCCTTAGCTTTCTTTCCTGTCAATTCCTCAACCTGTTGCTGCATTTGCAGTTTCAAGGATTCCAGCTTGCTAATATGGACCTTTGTAGATGCACGTTCTAATTCCTTAGACCATTGATCAGATACACCTAACGTTTTTCCTTTTTGTATATATTCTTTAACATCCATATGAAATTCTTTTAATTCATCACCAGTTAGCATTTCAACCGCTCTTTGATAGCTTATACCTTCGTTATCAGCAAAACGTGTATACCACCTCGAAATCTCTTTTTCAGTGTTACTTATGGCTTTACGATATATTGCTTCTGAATCCTTCATATATTGCGCACCCTTGTTATTCATGGCATCTTCAAGCAGTTCAAATCTCTTTTTCCAATAATCACTACCAGGCATTATTCATCACCTTCATTGTTGATTTGTGGATTATTCTGTGGATTATTTACAAAAGCATTCGCATACTCTTTTAATACTTCATGCCTTTGTTCTTCTTTTTGTTTCTTCATATTATCAATTAACTTTTGAGAATCGCCAAAAGGAAGTTGCTTGATAATATCTTCATCACTAATAATACCTTTTAATTTAACCAAATTATCAATAATTGAAGTTTCATCTTGCAGCATATCTCTGTTAAAGATAAATTCAACTTTTTCATCAAAGAAATTACCTTTACCCTGATAGTTGATGTCAAAGTCGATAAACCACTTTAACAGCTCCATAGAATACTGAAATTCAGTTTCAGTATCATTGGTATCTAATTCAATATCGTAATACATTGACTGAATATTCATTTGATTAGGCGTTCCTGATGCTCTTAGTTCAGTAACGTCTACACCGCCACCGTTTTGAATAAGTGCCTTTTTAAACATTTCAAGGATTGTTTTATAGTTTTCAGCATTTACTTCAATCTGTAAGGTATCAACACCACCTTTTTCTTCATTAGTGTTCCTTACCTTAATTGCACCATAAGTTGAAAGATTTCTTCTAAATTCTCCTAGATTTTCACCATCATAATTCATAATAATAAGAATGGTGTTACGACTATCTTCAAGCATATTATTTGTGAATACAGTTGTAATTGTATTAATACCATCTTGAAGTGATTTGACACGCTTTAAAAGCGGTTCTTCAATGTCACTAACCTTAAAAGGGATAAGTGGTATTCTTTCAAAAGAAAGATGCTGTTCTTCTACAACCTCATTACCAACTGATGAAGTATATGTTAAATAGCTGTAAGTAGTTGCACCTTTCAACTTATCATAAAGCAATGTACCGCCTTTATAGATGTAATAACGTACACCCTCTAATGTATATACTTCTAAATGCTGAATATCTTCAACACTTCCATTTGAAAAACGTACAGGCTTTCTATAATAACGCCAAAAGAAATCTATTTCATTGTGTTCATCATCTTTCCAAAACACTTTGATTTCATATGACTTAAAGCGTTTAAACTTTAATTCATTGTTATCATAGTAAGGATATAAATAAGAAACACCGCCATTATTAGCATCTTTACCAACACTTTTTAATGTTTTCATGAATTTCTTGTTAAAATATTTATTTAACATATCAACATACGTTTTATTATTGGTATTAACAGTAAAAGGCTTACCAACCAAGTGATTAACTTTCTGATTGACGAGCCTTTTATATTGATTATCTATTACTTTATGATTTGGTAAGTTCTTAACTTCTTCAAGTTCGCCACCCTCACCAATTGCCATACGCTTGTATTTAGCTATATCTTGTATATCTCTATAATACATATCCGCCTTTATTTGATCCGCACGTTCTTTAGAATTAAGCCACGCTTCCAATTCTAATTCAAGCCACTTCAAGTTATTTGCTGTTTCTTCTAATGGATTATTCAACTTAGCATCCAACCAACTCACTCCTTTTCTTATCGCATTAAGCATTTAATCACTCCTTACACCCTGCATCTTCAAAAATCTTTGCAAGTTTATCAAACTGTATTGCAAAAAAATCAACGCTTTCTTCATTGTGAAACTGCATACCATAGTCAATTCCGCACTCATATAAAAAAGCATGAATAATCTCATGCCTTAATACAGTATTTTGATATTTAAAAATATTTTTTTGATTGCCAGGTTTTTCTTCTAGTTTTAAAACTTTTATTTCCTTAGTAGAAATATCAGTATAACCATCTGCATTTAACGCTTTCATTGTTTCATCACGTTCTTCTAGCATTTCAACATCATATTCAGTACCTAAAACATTGATTTTCATGCTGCTATTCTTTTCTTCTTTTCGAGATAAAAAATCAGCTTGCTTTTTAGCTTCATCACTACTAACTTCATATTTTGAACCATCTTTGCAAATAACATAAAAAGCATATGGTGTATTAAATCTAACACTGTGCATATCACTATATTGTATTACATCTACAACTTCTTTTCCTTTAAAATATCCTGGTCCATTCATTTCTTTCACCTCTAATCCCATGAATAGATTTCACCTTTACTATATCCTTCTAATGCATATCTCATAGCATCCATTAAGTGGTTAAAATCATCAATAGGCTTGTTCAATTTGTTGTTGAACTCGTCTTTATCCCACTGATAATTACTTATTTCAGTAATGAAATTAACACATCTAGGATGAATAATAATTTCATAGTCTTGTATAAAATCTATTCCGTTTTTTATACTGTCTTTGCCTTTTCTAGCACCTTTAACACCTCTTAGCCCTAATGTTCGTAATCTATCATTAGACTTAGGCTCTGCACTATCTGCTATAATCTTTTCTTTAGCATATCCCATTTTGCTTATTTCTTCATAAATACGCTCATTAGACATACCTTTTTTATACATTTCATCAAAAACATAAATCTTTTTATTTGTTTTATCAATTAACCCACAAAATAAAGCAGTTGGATCATTTGTATAACCATAGTCCAAACCAAAAGCACTTTTAACAGTAGATAATTGCCTTACTTTATCAATGTTAAATTCTTCTTCTTTCCAATTTTCATATACTAAGCCATCAACAATACCCCAATTACCTAAACCAGCAACCTTATAACGTTTTGGATTATCTCTTTTCATACGCTCAAACACTCTTAAATCAGCTTCATCAAGGAACTCATTGCACATATAGTTTGTTGTTATTGCTAGTATATCTTCATCAGGTTCGGTATCATAGAAACGCTTTTTAATCCATATCTTTTCATTCCACGGGTTGAATGTTAAAGTAATCTGTTTCCACAATCCTGGTGGAACAGATCCACGAATCGATTCATCAAGGATATTGAAATCATCTTCTTTTGTTATTTCATAGGCTTCTTCTATCCACATCCAACACAAAACACCCACATCAACAGCAATAGACGTTACTTTTAAAGGATCATCTAATCCCCTAAAGTATATCTTCTGTCCTGTGGGCAAATAAGTCATTTCTAAAGGTGATTCAGTAAACTTCCAAAATGCATCAACTTGGAACTTGTGAACTGCCCATTTCAATTGTGTATAAACACTATCTTTAAGTGTCCTACCTGTTTTACGAACAACAAGCAAATTAGCTTGTGGGTACTTCATCATGTTCTTGATGTAGTCTAATGACGTTGTAGCACTTTTTTTAGAAGCACGTGAACCCTTGCATATCCTGTAACGTCCTTTGAAACGCAAGTATTCATCATATCCACCACCAACCATTTCTCTAAATGATATTTTCTTTACGTTCTTATTCATCAATATCATCTACAATCACAATAGGAATAGCCCCTTCAACTTCTACTTTGTCAGTGAAGAGCCTATATCTTTTACCTAATAATTCGGCTGCCTTTGTTCTTTCTCTTTCATCAGGGGGCTTTTGTATGACCTCTTGCACACCATCACCAGCCATTGCTAAAACACTTGATTTAGATTCACCACGCATAACGCTTGTTAGATACTTCAATACTTCATCCTGTTTAGCAATTAATGAATCTTCTTTTTCTTGCATACGTTCTTCAATATAATTTTTTATGTACGGTTTTGACATGTTCTCATTTCCTACTTGTCTTGCTGCTTTCTTTGAATATCCCGCCCTAATAGCTGCCTGTGTCGCATTCAAGTCAATAAGATATTCATCACAAAAACGCTTTTGTTTAGCTGTCATTCTAGTTGCCATCATGCAACACATCCTTTCATTTTGATTTAATTCACGCTTATTCACTCATTAGATACAACTATTAATATTAGACTTTATAAAATTCAGGAGAATAATTTTAAAATGAAAAAACACTTCACACGGGAATATTGTTTTATAGCTAGCATTATTATTTGTAATATTAATTAATAGTTGTATCAAATCAGCAAACAAAAAAGGCTACCATAATATTTGATAACCCATTGTTCTTATATACTGTTTTATATGTGAAGAGTAACCCCTCACAACACATATACCTTAACTATATTTATTCACTATAATCATTATAACATCTAAATATAATAAGTAAATTACTAGAAAATAACCTAAAAATAACTTATGTCAAGAAAACGAATTACATCATCTTAAAACAAAACAAGATGCCCAATATGGACATCTTTTTTATGAATACAATTCTTTAATTACATCATCAGAGAACAGGTAGATTGATAACTTCTTTACTAACCTGTTTTTATTCTTACCAATTGCAACATCACTAATTGGAAATGCCCATTCATTAGCAACTGTTGAATACTTCTTGCCATTGAAATAGCAATCTTCAATCACTTTGTAATAAGGATCATCAGCTATTGTTTTAAGCGCATTGTCTATAATCCTAATATAGTTCTTGGTAACTGCAATAGATGCTTCGAGTACAGTTATTTCATTATCTTTTTTTTCTTCTTCACTTGGAATATATTTATAACCTGTATCTTGTGGCATAGGAATGAAAGAACAGCTTGTTTTAGATATTCCAACTTGTTTAATCTGTTCTATCATTTCCTGTTTATCCTTTACAACATTTTTAAAATTATTGTAGTTATAAAGGATCTGTTCTGTTTTTTGATACGTGTTCAAATCCTTCTTCTTGATTAACTTTTGTTTCATCAGTTCTTCGACCGTTTTTGAAACAGTATCATTGATAAGCTGTTCAGCTTCTTTTTTAGTAATCGTTTTTACCATTGTTAAGCAGTACCCCCAACTCAATTTCCAATTTTCTAATATATTCATCAATGATGATTTTTGAACATTTAGGTTTTACAAACTGCCTCTGCTCATAAAGATTAAATAATTCAATCATCAGTACTTTTTTGTGTTCCATCATCTTTCACTTCCATTCCAATTAGCGCATTGCACTGGAAGAAGCGGTTTTCTTCAAATTTAATATCTAATTTTTCTATTTTTTCTATTTCTTATAAATTCTTAAACAACTGAAATACTTAATCCCAGTGAACAAATTCACAAAAGGTTTAATAACATATAAACATTCTTTTGCTACATTATCCCAAACCCACATATTAGGCTTTAAATCTTCAAATTTGTAAGGCTCAGGAACAATGAGTTTTTTAATTTCTTCATCAATAACGATATTAGCTAAAACTTTAACATTACCGTTTTTGTCAAAATGTTCTTCGATTAATTGCTTAAACACTTCGCTTTCTTTAAAGCCACTTGGTGCAAAATCGTAAGTGTCATTTTTTTTCGTTGCTTCATAACAATGTTTTAATAAATACAAATACGCCTTTTCGCATTCTTCTCTACTCGTCATCTTCTATACACCACTCTTTCCATTCTTCTTTTGTCATTACTTCATTACTATCTCCAATATTGTATTCGACTAAACGGTCATCAAATGTTTCTAATTCTTCACACGCTTTATCTAATGCTTGTTCCAACTGTTCGATATATTGTTTTACAAGCTCATATTCATCTTTAAAATAATCACCAGCATTATCAAACAGTGCTTTCAAATCATGCATTACTTCACCTTTGTAAATCGTTACTTTATTTTCCATCTATATCACTCCAATCTATCCTTTGCCCGCAATGAGAACAACACTTAAATCTTTTATTATATTCAAAATCGTATATAGCACTTTCACCACAATTAGGACATACGCACAGCAGTTCATTTATACGACCACATTCATCATAAATGTTTTTTGTATCTTCATCTTCCCATATCTTATTTAAAATTGGACGTTTAGGCGTTGCTTTATCAACTAATTCTTGCAAAGTATCTATATCATGTTCCATTGCAGTAGCTTTATCATCTTCATAAAAATCATGTGAAAAATCGTAATCATCATTTAATAACCTATCTAAAGCTTCTTGATATTTTGGATAATTCATACTTATTCCTCCTCGTCATCGATTATTTTTGTTAAAATATCTAAAACTTTTATGTTTTCAATGCCTTGTTTTGGCATTGGTAAACACCGACCATTTTTATCATTTAAAACAATCCATTCTTCCTTATCTTCAATTCTTATAATATCTCTAAAAACTATTTCTTCTGCTAAAGAAGTTGTTTCAACTATTACTGTCATTGTTTTCTCTCCTTTCATGCGTACCCGCACGTTTTTCCAATCAAATATACTTCTTGTCCACCATAATTGTTATATCGATAAATTTCACCATGTAACGGACCCTCGACAATAATTAAATAATGTCCGTCTTTATTTAAACCGTCTAACACATCTTCTAAAGAAAAATATGGTTTATCCAAAAGTAGTTCATTATTTTTAATTACTTCATTATTAAATTGATCAATAACTAATAAATTTTCCATTCCAACTGGACTAATTAATATGTCCGCTGGATTAACTTTTTTCATCTTCAATTACCTCACAATTGCTTAATATTTCATCGATGTTGCAGGGTTCTTCATCTTCCCATTTAACAAAATTTAATAAACTATCTAAAATCCTACTACAATCTTTGCTAGCAACAATCCATTCATCCAACGACTTGAAAGGTTTATTTTTATACAAAAACAATCTGCCATCTCCATCTCTTGCAATAAAATTAAATCCCTCTTTTTTAGCAACTTTTAAATATTCATATTCAAATTTTGATAATTTAACAGGTTTTTTATATTCTCCTAATAAGTCCAACAACGACAGCCTTAAGCATTCTGAGCACTCCATATTTTTTCTATAACAATTTGTGCTATAATCAGAATTTGTTGACAACCGTCCTAAATAACAATAGAGACGCTCATCATTGTTTGATTTATAATTTAAAATTTCTTCTTTAATCTTTTCTATCTTTAACATTCTTATTTTCCTCTCTTTCCTTTTGTCCTAAATAATCAACAACTAAGATTGTTATTATTGCTTCTGCTGCAATGGTTAGGATCACACCTAACCAAAAATCACTTACTATCATCTTTATGCCCTTCTAGTCTATTTTGCTTGTTTAAATTTGATTCAAGTTTCATTTTTTCGGTTAAAGTTGTGATTCCCAGTGCTTCTTTTACTTCAAGAGGAATAGCCTGCATTTCCTTTTCGTGCTTTGCTCTAACCTTGTATGATCTTTGAAAATTTGATGCTACAACAGTATCAATTTCGCTAGTATCCATCATGGACCATTCAAAAAGCTGTCTAGGCGAACCAACAAGGCTTTTAACTACAGGCGGCAGCTTTTCAAATTCTTCTGCTGCATGATAACCGCTATTCCTTAATGCAGCTTTAACCGTTCCCCATGCTTCTATTTCTGTTAACTCATCTTTGGCAGTTAGCTTATGCATTTTGTTTTTAACCTGTCCTATATTAGGCGCAAATTCTCTTGTATCACTGTAAATGATTGATTTAACAGCTCCTGCAACCAGTTGAACAGGGTCATCTTTAAATGCTTCACTCCATAAATTTAAGAAGTCATGTGACTGTTGAAGTGACCATCCCTTGAAACTTTGCGGATAGTTTAATTTTAAGATTGATAATATATTTCTTGTTTCATCGTAATTCATTTTTTATTTCCCTTCGTCTTAATTTGCTTTATTTTGCGTTTTTAAAATGCAAATCCATCATCAGTAGAATTATTAATAACGGGTGCAGTTTTTTTATTATAGGACGGTTTATCCTGTTCACGAGATAACCACGCATTAATAAATCTTTGAATTCCTTTTTTAGTCTTTCTTTTTGCAGGATTGGCATTTGACCAGCCTTTCATTTTTCTAAGCTCTTGAAGTACATCAACATTTGGATATAGTTCATTCCATTCATCAACCATACTTTGATAGATTGGATATTCTGATTTATCATTTAACGTTATAGTAATAACAGATGGTTCGGTAGGTGTTGGCTCATGAGTGATTTTATCGCTCTGAGCATTATATATATCTTTATCTATATCTAAACCTATATCTAAACCTATATCTAAACCTATATCTAAACCTAAATCTGTGGAAGCATTTTGTTTCCCAATTGTCATACCACTGGTTGCCATTTCTTCTTTATTTGTCATACCAACAGTTGCCATTTGGTTGCCATTTGGTTGCCATTCAACGATTTCATCATTTGATAATGTATATGCCTTGTTGTCTTTAATCTTTAATTGTTTCAATTCTTCAATATATGCTGTCCTTGTATATCTATCATTTCTTATTGTGTTGTGCATTCTCCAATGCTTGATGACAATAACACCATCTTCAAATACCAATAGAAATCTTTTTGCAATCAGTAGTTTTAGATCATCTTCACTAGCTCCAACAAGCCTTTGAATCCTTTTTGGGTTGCCTACAAATCCATCATCATCTGCCCTCATATTCAAGTGAAAATACAATGCTTGTGTTGATAGTGGCATATCTAAGAAAGCATCACTATCAATAATTTTTATATTAAACATTCTTTTGCTTGCCATTTAACCATTCACCTCTAAAACGGTAGATCATCTGGGGTTATATCAAAACCGCTATTGTCGTTTTCAAAACTGTTTTGATTGTATGAACTGAAATTGTTATCAGCTTGCGATTGATTGTAATTTTGTGATGCGGGTTGACTGTTTGCATCTTTCTTTGTATCGAGGAATTGAACATAATTGCAGAGGACTTCTACAACAAAAACTTTTTGCCCGTGTTGATTATCATAGTTTCTACTTCTTAAAGCTCCTATAATCCCTACCCTGCTGCCTTTAGAACAGTATTTTTCAACGTTTTCAGCTAGTTTATTCCAGGTTACGCACGGTACAAAATCCGCATTTTGTCCATCTGCGCCTTGAAAATCTCTATTTATTGCAAGGTTAAACGTTGTTACTGCTGTACCCTGCTTTGTCCTTCTAAGTTCGGGAGCTTTTGTGAGCCTTCCTATCAAATTTACTGTATTCATCTTTTTTTCTTCTTTCTAAATCATTTTTTAATAGTTTTTCTTCATTATCTGCAATGTAAAGATACTTTGAAATGCTAAGACCTGAAGCCTTCCAGCGATAATAACCGTATTTTGTTTGTCTTAACCGTGCCTGCGTGATATTACACGTGGCTGTTTTAATTTCCTGTGCTTCTTTATACATTGCTAAATCTTTTTCAGTTATCTTCATACCACCATTTATTCATTATTTGCTGCTTTTCATAAGCTACTCGCTTCCAGTAGTTTCTATCACTAATCAATTTATCTATCGCCAGCAGCAAAATAACTATAATTGCAATCAGTATCACAATTAAAACCATCTAAACACCTCTATTCTTCATTTATTTAAAGCGTGTGAAGAGTTTTTTAACTTTTCGATTAAACTTATACCTATTTAATTAAAAACCTATTACAAGCTAAAATTTAAGTTTCTTTTTTAGTTCATGATATGTTACTCCAACCGCATATGCAGCCCAAACATCGGCTTTAAATCCATAAAACCAATCAGGATTTTTTTTATTTCCTTTTCCATTCTTAAAATCATGATTTGCAAATCGATCTATTAGCGCTTGCCTAATGTTAGAATCCTTCGCTTTCATATTTCCGCAAATACACATTTTTTCATCTTTACGATATATGAATGTAGGTTTTATATTTGATCGTTCACTAATAAGCTGATAAAATCTACCAACCCAAACACAAGTATCAAAAACTGTTTTGCCTACTGCCATGCCATATGATGCAATCATTTCAATAGCAACATCAGTTATTTCTTGTAATTTGTTAAATACAACACCAGTTTCTTTATCAGTTTCTTGAATGTTGAATAATGTTGATTGGACCGTATTAAGCGGTCTTAGTTTAGCGGTTGGTGTACATTCAATTACCAGTTGCTTTTTATTGTTAATAGGAATAATCTTAATTTTTACATTTAATTCACGTGGCTTATCATCCGTATTTATATCGTTGATATTTTTAATGATTTTTTCTAATTCATAATTAATATTTTTTATGATCTGTCCGTTTTGGATTCCTAGAATCCCAATTTTTTTAACATCTTTTGCTTTAACTAATTCATCCATTTTTCTTACCTCTAACCAACTACAACAACTTTATTTTCTTCAATCAAATCTTTTAAATATTCTTCTAAATAAGCAACTATTCTTTTTTGAACTTCATATTTCCATTGTCCGCCATCAGCTTCACGCAAGCATACATTTCCATTTCCATTCACTCTAAATAAGAACTTAGATTCTACTTGTTCAATTTCTTCATAAGTTCTAATAGGTTTCAACTTAACGATAGGCTGCACCTGGAACTTTACATTCATTGATGCACCTTTTTTAGCTGTTACAGTTTGACTAACACCATCATCACTTAGTTCAACTTCCTCAACAACTCTTAATGAAGAAAGTGATTCAATAAATTTTTGTGTATTATCTGTTTGAATATAAGCAGTTGAAAGCAAAATTATCAATTCTTCAACTGATAGGTGCTGCCCCATATATAGGGATGGAATCATCGGGTTAGCTTCTACAAGATAATTTCTTGTTTTATCATCGTTTAATGCACTAATAACCTCAATATAATTAAAATCGACTCTAACAATAAACGGTGTATGAATACCATAAACTTCTTCAGAATCACTAACTGAATTTCTAACCATCTTTACTAAACCACTTAAGCTGTTAACTTCAATTTTATGTGTTTTAGGTTTACAAAGCTGTTCATATCCATATGATGTTCTGATATAATCAACACCTTCATGTTCAACAATTTCAGGGGCAACCTGACCATTAACTAATTGTTCAATATATTCTCCTAAATCTCTTAACATTGTATTTTCCATTTCTCTTTCCTCTTTCTATACCCTGTGGGGTATTATTTTTTATAAATTTAAAACAATATTTAAGTGCTTTGATAGCACTTCTTTAAATATTGCTTCCAATACAGGAACACATATACTGTTTCCTGCTAACGATGAAATCTGTTTGTCATTCAACCCTGCGGATTTCATTTTGAAGTAATCATGATCATCAAACCCCATCAATTTCCAATGTTCTAGTGAAGTCAACATTCTTAATTTTGAATCATAATAAACAGCTATTCTTGGACTTGTTGTCAAAGTAGGACACACCTTCTTTCCAACTCTTCCTCTTCTTGTCTTGCTGTTTGGAAATTCAACATTAACTGTGTCATATTCTTCAACAATCTTATATCCTAGTTTCGTTGCTTCTTTTACGCAAAGATTGTTTTCATGATAGAAGAATAATGATTTTTCATTATCTGTAAGACTATATTTTTCAAAGTCTGTTGTGAAATCCAAATAGCTTCTTATATCGCTACATGATTCAAACTTATCAGGAAAATCGAATTCATCATCACCATATATGCTTACTGTATATAGCCTATCTCTTGCTTGTGCTATTCCATAATCACTAGCTTTTAAGATTTTAAATGTATTTGTATAGCCATATCCCTTCATTGTATTTATATAATGTTCAAAGTGTTCATAATGTCTTTTTGAAATCAAGTTAGGCACATTTTCCCAAATAACTATCTTTGGCTTTCTCAACAGTTCGTTGCCTATTATTTCAAGTGTACGTTCATACAGGATCGATCTTCCTGTGTTTATGTTGTTTAAACCCGCTTTTGAAAAGTCTTGACAGGGCGAACCATGAATCAAAATATCAACATTGAGATTCCATGTTCTTATATCCTGTGGCTTATAATCATTATCAAAAATGCTGTTATACGCTTGGACTGCATAAGGCAATATTTCTACATAATCAATTGATTTTATATCAACCCCTAAATTTTCTAATGCCTTTCTTGGCGCACCAATCCCACCAAATAATTCAAGAATTTTTATATGATTCAAATTAATCAATCCTTTACTCGCTGCACACTTCAACAACTTTTCCCGTTGCTGCCTGTACTCTTCTTTTAAAATCTTCTTCATTTGAATGTCTACTTGACAGATGCATCAAATAGATTCTCTTAACTTTTGACAGATCGATAGATTTTAAATATTGAATAGTTGTGTCTATGCTCATATGGCTTTGGATAAGCCTTTTTCTTTGTGCATCTTCTTCAACAAGTTCAATATCATAATTCGCTTCTATCATGATGTAATCAAGCCCGTGGAAAGCGTACTTGATCATATATGTATCGGTTGCAAATAACAGCTTTTCATTCGTCACAACCGAATAAACAAGGAAACCAACACAAGGAACATCATGATTCATTTCCAAAGTAATTATTTTAAATGTGCCTATATCAATCTGCTTTAAATGTTTAAGCCTTTTCGCCCTGTGATGATTATTAATCGCTTTAGCTTCAAACACTTCTTTTAGTGCATAGCACCTAACACCCGCATTCAATAAATCTTTTAGCGACTTAGAGTGATCCCCATGTTCATGAGAAATCAAACAAGCATCAATTACACCAGGAACAATAAAATTTGTTTTTCTTTTTAGTTCTTTAAGTGATATCCCGCATTCAATGAGTACAGTAGTTTGGAAATCGCTTATTAAATAAGCGTTTCCTTTACTGCTGCTTGCTATAGATTTAATTTTCATTACCAGTCCATACCCATTTGCTCTTGTTTCACTTGCGCTGTGGCTTGTTTTTCTTCTTTAGGTGCATTTGGTTGTGTTTGTGGTTTTGGCTCTGTATGCGCTTGTTTTGGCGATTCCTGTGGTTCTTGTAACTGCTCCACTTTTGGTAACTCAATTACTTCTGTTGCCTGAAATTCATTCACTTCTTTTCTGATATTTTTATAAGTTTCATCAGCTTGTTCCATATATGCATTCATGGTATAAGATGAACCGAAATTTTTAGGGATTTTCTTTGTAATGTTGTTTCTGATTTTTCTAATAATCATCTGTTCTTCATTGTCTTTCCATGATGGTGAAATCCATTTAGAAAATTCGTCACTATGAATCACTTCAAAACCTAACCCTTTTGCTTTCTCTAGCATTTCTTTTTTCTTTGCTTCAATCTGTGTTTTTTGTTCAGCAGTTGCTCTATAGCGGTCTTGACAAATACCAAACGTTTCATTCATCATGTTATTTCTAATATGAGCCATTAAATTATTAATGACATCATCACGTTCACCAATATAGAAATGAATAGTATTATCAGTTGAAATAACAGGATAAACAATCTTAGATATCTTACCTGTTCCCTTTGGTGTCCATTTAGGTGGTGTAAATTCCAAACCGTTATATGATGGATATTCGAAAATATCATTTTCACGAACTACCCAATAAGGGCATACTTTTTTTACATCTACCCCAAATCTTCTAACTAATGCATCATTCCCGTCACCTTCAATGCCCATTTCTAAAGATTTGATCCAGTTTCCATTTTTATCTTTGATATTTCTTAATTGAAAATATACTTCTCTTGGCTGTGCCAATGGATTTAATTGAAGTGATGTAACTCGTTGAATAATATCTTTTACATTTGATTTATCCAGCTTTTCGCTATTAAAATCTAACCCATTTGCTTCTAACAGATTATTAATTGATGAAATGGCATTCAATGCGCATTCCTTTTGGTAATCTGAAAGCTGTATTCCATAGCCTTCTAATTGATTTTGAATCATAGGCAGATATAAATCTGCTACTTTTGTTAGTACTGTTTTAGGTGCTGCAACCTGTCTATTTTCCTGTGTTGTCATTTTTCTTTCTCTCTTTCTATTTATTTTCAATTCTTAATGTTTCATCATTTTCAGTTACATATAATCTTACTTGTTGTGAATTGGTTTTAATTGTTTCATTAACTGATTCAGCATTATCAATAAAGATAGGTGCATATGTATTTGAATAATCACAAATTGTATTGATAACATCCAAGCCCGCATTTATCTTCATTGCATTGTTTAAATCAGTGTAATTAACACCATTAACCGTTACTTCACAAACTTCGTTCAAACCGCCATTAATCTGTTCTTCAAATAATCTAAAGTTGCATAATTTGAAATTACTGTTGATTTTTTCGGTTAGCATAGCCACTTTCGTTTTAATGAATAAATCAGTTAAATAAAGCAATTTATCTTTTTCGTTATATTCATCATTAAGTTGCTTTTCTCTTGCTTCAAGTTCTTCAATACGTTTCTTTTGATTTTCAGCAAGATCAGCACTTATAACAATTGCATCTAAAATATCTTTTTCTTCTTTTAAAGTTTTGATTTCTTCATCTATTTTTGAAGTTTCAGCATATGTATTGGATTTCAAAAATTCAATTTGACGTTCTGTTTCAAGAATCTGTTCATCAATTGCATTAATTTTTGGTTCCTGTTCTTTTGCAAAATCCTCATTGATGCTTGCAATTTTTTTAGCAACCTCTTTTAATTTAAGTTGATAATCATTGATTAGAATCTGATGGTTTTGAATATCTTTTTCTAATACCTCAATATCTTCAGTCAGAGATTCAAACTGTTCTTTAAGTCTTTTTCCGTCCTTGTTGATATTTTCTAACTGTTTAGATTTATTGATATTGAACTTCTCCATGAATCCTTCTACTTTATCAGCAGGTAAAAGCTGTCCACAATGAGGACAAATATTTTGTGATTCATCATACTGCATAGCATTTACTTCAAGATATTTATTTCTCAAATCATCACGCATTAATTCATTTGATTTCTGTTGTGATTTCTTTGCTTGTATTTCATTTTCAGCACGTTCTTTTTTACGCTCCAATGAATCAATTTGAATGTTCAAACTATACTCTTCATCTTTAAGTGCTTTGACATCAGGAACTTCATTTTGAACTAATAACTTTTGATTTCTTAATTTAATTAATTCAGTTTCTTTTTCAGCAGCTGCTCCACCGTTTAAAACTGTTTGCTTTTTATTTTCCAGTTCATTAATTCTTTCATTAATAAACTTATATTTTTCTTTATCAACTTCTTCAATTTCAGTTGGGATTGCAAGGTTCGCTTCATTAATTTTTATTGGAATAGTTTTTAATTCATCATTTATTGGCTTCATTTGTGATTTTAGCTGCGCTCTTAAATCATCAACACTCTTGCCATTCAATAACTGCTGTAATGGTGCTAAATCATTAAGTGAATTAATCACCAGTTCATCAGATACATCACCGCAAATATCAATCAAAGTTTTTCTTCGGTCCTGCCATTTCATTCTTGTGTTGAAATAAAAAGGATCAGTGATCATCGAAAAGATATTACTATCAAACAGTTCATTAACTGTTTCATCGTATTCTTTCTTTTTGCGCGGCACATCATCAACGAAATAGTCCGTTGTATGCCCAGTAAATGATGCTGTAGTGCTTCCACGCTGTTTAGTGTATTTTTCTTTGAATACCTTTTTAAATGTAGTCTCAGTTCCATCTACTTCAACAACTGCTTCAACCAAATGTTCTAAATTATGAAGATACTCACCATCAGGTGTTTTAGTTTTCACATCAAAATCACTTGCACCACTTGAATCCTTATTAAAGAACAGCCAGCTGAAAGCATCTACTAATGTCGTTTTACCTGTTGCATTTTTTCCATAGACATTTGTATCCAACAAATTGAAATCAATATCCAGTTCTTTGATTCCCTTGAAGTTTCTCAACTTCATCTGTTTCAACCTTACATTTTTCATTTTTCTTTCTCCTTTTGGTTATATTTCTCAATCACCCAGTCACGGTCCTTTGTCACCGTCTCGAGACTAGACTTTAAATTTCTAATTACTAATACCTGGTAAACACTTATCGCAATGAACATTGCTAAAGCAAATATCAGTATTTTGATAAAAGTACGATCTTTCATAGGACCATACCTACAATTGATGTCACTATTTCAGCAAGAAAATATATTGCTGCAACAATGGTTAAAATTCCACGAGGTCTTAAATTATTTAGATTCATGGTTGGTGCTCCTCTTAAAGTCCTCAGTCATCGCAATAGATGCTACAGTTTCAATGATTTCATCTAAAGTCATACCTGAATCAAATAATTCTTTCACTAAAGCCCTAATCTTATCTTCCATTTTGACTTCCTCCTGAATATCTTCTATAATGAAGATGCTTTAATTTTGTTAGTCGTTGTTCTCAGCAACGGCTTTTTTTATTTCGAAAAGAAACGTTGGCATTAATTCAGTCAATGCTTTTTCTGCAACTCGTTTTGCTGCTTCTTCAATGTAGTTACCATCTACCAGTACATGATCATGTTCCATGTAATCCATGAAGGCTTTACGAGGGATATGAGCACTTCTGCGACCACCAGGACTTATAGTAATGCTCCCAGGAAACGAACCTCTTTCGATTGCGTTAAGTATCCAGTCACGTCCTTTGTGTGTTATTTTCATTACCTCCTCAACACTAATGTTGTATTCGTCCACTTTCCTCACCTCCTTTCTATAATCTGTCACCTAAAAACTTGTTAACAAAATACACCTGCCCTTTTCCTGTTACCTTAGGTGTTTTCGTAGTAACATTGCACCCATTACCATCAATGTGTGTATGTTCTTTGATTTCAAATAATTCCATATCCATACTTTTTTGAGTAGGCATATTCCAGTCACTACCCTTTCTTTTGATTAAATAGCCTTTATCTCTCAGTTCAGCGAATAGTCTATTTGCACCAATATTGATTCCATTTTGTTTTAAAATCTTTGCTAAATCACCTACCAATATTGAAGTTTTGCTTGTTGCTACTGCATCGGCAAATAACGCTTTAGGCTTAAGTTCTTGATTTTCAAGAAGAAGCGCATCGCATCTTTGTTTAGATAGTTCCAATGCTCTATTCATAATGAATTCAGGACTGTTCCATTTCTTTTCTAATTCAATGAAATATTGACGTGCTTGTTTTCCTTTTTCATTTCTTTGTAACATTGAAATCTCTTTCGCCATTTCGATTGTGATTTGATAATCTTGTAATTCCTGTCTTGCTAGGGTGTTAAAAACTTTACACCCCAAATAATCTTGATTTTCAACGAAACCATATTGTTTCATTCTTTCAAACCAACTTGAAAATCTTTCAGTTAACTCTAAAAACTCATGTAATTCTCTTGCTGATAATGTAATTCGTTCACTACCGTAATTAACCTTTAATAATTCATTCATATAATTCTCCTTTCCCTTTTGTAGTTTTTTACTTTTAACTCTATTTTTACGGTTTTTAATTTGTGTCTTTTTAGGACACCCATTTTTATTTAGAGTTATAATTTATTTGGTCGATGAATTAGTAATCCAACTTACTTAAACGTAAGTTATCGATCAAAAAAAATAGCATCAACATCTGAGGATGATAATTCTAAGATTTTTCGTATTTTCTGTATTTCTTCACGATAAAAATCAGTTTCACCTCTTTTTTTACGATAATAGGTTGTTGGAGCAATATTTAAAGCGTTTGCAACATCCTCATTAGTAAGACCATGTTCTTTGGTTTTAGCTTCCAATAATATCCAATTCAATTTCAATCACCTCCTTGCGTTTACGTAAGTATAATACCACTTGCATCTACGCAAGTCAATCATTTTTGCATAAACACTTACTTTTATGCAATACTATTTGCATTTACGTAATGTTTGGCTTATAATTTAAATAAGAAAATGAGGTGCACATAATATGGAAATTAAAGATATATTAAAGCAAAAAAGAAAAAGTTTAGGTTTAACTATGAAAGATGTTGCTCGTGCTTGTGATGTTAGCGAAGCCACCGTATCTCGTTGGGAAAGTGGTAATATAGGTGATATGAAAAGAAGCAGAATCGCAGCATTAGCTGATATACTACAAATTTCCCCTGCTATTATAGTTGGAACTGTAGATGATCCTAATTTTTCACAATTAGGTGACTATGAAGAAAATATTGAATATTTGAAAAATCAACCTGAATTATTAGAACTATATAAGGAAATAGTTGAAAATGATCAACTTGCTATTCTATTTGATAAAGCAAAAAAACTAGAACCAAAGGATCTAGAACAAATACTAAAAATCATCGATACATTTAATAAAGAAACGAGATGATTATATGGAATTTGAGGACTTTCTAAGATGGCACAATATTAGTTTAGTGCTGGAAAGTATGTCCTCTTATGTGAGGGGATTTGCATATTATAATGGTGAGTCATATTTAGTTACCATTAATGCACGCTGCTGCAAATATCAACAGCAAACAACTGCTATACATGAACTTATTCACATCTTTGAAAACCATTTTACGTGTCCACAAGAATATGCCGAACAATGCGAAAAAGAAGTTCGTGATATTATTGAATTATTAAAAAAGAAATTTGGAATTAAATAACTGGAGAGAGGGGTCAACTATATGAACAAAATTACAAAAGAAGAATTTGAAAAATTAAATAAATGGTATTACAGCCCTTATTTTGCTATTTTTTTAGCATTTTTTGGGGTTCTTTATGGAATACCATTAATAATTGCTATTACTTTGCAATTCATTAGACAAAAGAAAATTAAACTATTAATGCAACAATACCAACCTTTAATAGGTCATGAAGAATATGTTTTTGGTATCATTGATTACAATTCTAAATTAGAGGAAGCAAAAAACAATTACTCTAAAGAAGTTCAGAATTTGGAAGCAAAAATAACCAGTATAGAAAAAGGGTATTCTGAAAAAGTCCAAACTTTAGAAAAAAGCATTAAAGAAAAAGAATCTGATCTAAATAAAAATTTAGCCATCAATGTTAAAAATCTCAAAATTGATATTGAAAACTTAAATGAAGAGAAACAAAATTTATTAAATGAACTAGACACTTTAAAATCAGAAGCAATAAAAAAGCATTTCGATTTTGCTGATTTTGAAAACATCACTTCTGAAGAATACAAAAATAAATTAAGTATTTCTCGTATTAATGAAGAGAATGATTTAAAAAATGGCAAACTACTTACTATATCACCTTACATTGAGGACAAAAAATTTATAGCAAACAACACAAAACAAATAACCCGTTTATTTAATGCAGAATGTGACAATGTAATGAATAAAGTCACTATAAAAAATATCGATACTTCCCGAAATAAAATAACTCGTTCATTCAATAGTTTAAATAAGATTTTTGAAACTGATGGTATTCAATTAAATCAAAACTGGTTACAAATTAAACTAGATCAATTAAACACGCTATATCTATATGAAATGAAAAAAAATAATGAAAAAGATATACAAAAAGCAATTAAAGAGCAAATGGTAGAAGAAGAAAAGGTAAGAAGAGAAATAGAAAAACAAAAGCAAAAATTAGAAAAAGACCAGAAGCAATTTAACAATGAAGTTACACGAATGATGAAATATCTGCAAAAAACTTCTAATGAAGCTGAAAAAGAATTACATATGGATAAAATACGTGAATTAGAAGAAAAAATAAAAAAATTGGAAGAAGAAAAACAAGTTGTTCTTGATAGGGAGATGAACGCAAGAGCCGGATTTGTATATATTATTTCTAATATTGGCTCATTTGGAGAAAATATTTATAAAATTGGTATGACACGCAGACTAGAACCTATGGATAGAATTAAAGAATTAAGCAGCGCTTCTGTTCCTTTTGAATTTGATGTTCATGCAATGATTTTTAGTGATAATGCCCCTGAACTAGAAAACATATTGCACCAAACATTCCGTGATAGAAGTGTAAATAAAGTAAATTTTAGAAAAGAATTCTTTAAGGTTACACTCGATGAAATAGAAGATGTAGTAAAAAGGAATTATAATAAAACAGTAGATTTTATTAAAGTCCCTACTGCTGCAGAATATAGGCAAACTTTAGAAATTGAAAATAATAATTAGCGTAAGGTGATAAATTAAGTCTATACATAACTAATACGGTAAACACACTTCATAGTGTTTATATAAAAAATCGGAAAATCATAAAAATCAATTCTATAAATATGCAGTAAAATGCGCTTAGACGTAGTTAGTAAATAACAAAATATAAAATTTATGATTTTCATAAAAAAATGCTTTAAACAAATTATTTTTATAGTAATTTCAAAAAAAGGGTTTACAAATTAAAAACTAAGGCATATTATATAAGTACATCCAAGATTTATGGGTGTATAAATGTTAACAAAGCCTTAGTAGTAACCGCCCGTTATAAGGGATTCGGTGAGCCTAAGGCTTTTAATTTTAGGAGGAAAAAATGGCTAAAAATGATGACACTATAACAGCTATACTTGTAGACGGTGGATTTTATAGAAGAAGATCGTACAGCTGCTTTGGGGATAAATCTCCTCAGGAAAGAGCAGATGAACTGG